>ENA-UOYA01000395-UOYA01000395.1-activated-sludge-metagenome-genome-assembly--contig:-NODE-395-length-59270-cov-18.295618_pt1 | contig 59270 bp, 58 predicted proteins | sample MGYA00238163_ERZ764804 | MGnify/ENA primary metagenome ERZ764804 (study PRJEB28919, sample SAMN05720223) | activated sludge metagenome | isolation source: Anaerobic digester | place: Hong Kong...
AAAAAAACAGATTGTCAAGTCCTGTTTTGTGATTAGCCGAAGTTGCTTCAAACATTTGTTTGTCATGCAGCGGGGTGTTTTTTGACTTGTTGTGATCGTTCTTTATCCGTGTCCCCTTTTTGTCTGATGCGGTAACCGGCGAGCGTGCTTTCCACACGATCCAGGAGCACGTTCAGGTCTCCCTGTACGGGTTTCAGGGTTGCGCATGGAGGGTCGGAGACCGAAGACAAAAGCGCGCTCGGTCAGAGACCGGCGCGATCGGACGACTTTACCCCGGCATAATCGTGTTATCATCAGGGCATATCTGCCCGGAGGTATCGGATGCTGCTGCCAGAATTGCGCGAACAGGTGCTGGAAACCTGCCTGCAAATGCTGCGGGACGGATTGTCGCGCGTTTCGGAGGGCAACGTTTCGGCGCGCCACCCGGGCAGCGGCTTCATTGTGATCACGCCCAGCGCCATCCCCTACGCCAAAATGAAGATCGAGGACCTGTGCGTCATCACCCTGGACCGCAGGCTGATCGAGGGCGCCTGGAAACCGACCAGCGAGATCGCTCTGCACACGCTGATTTATACGTGCCGGCCAGACGTGCAGGCCGTGGTGCACACGCACGCGCCGTATTGCAGCCTGTTTGCCGTTTCGGGCGAGCCGCTGCCGATGGTGCTGACCGAATCGGCCATGCTGCTGGGCGGCGAAGTGACCGTGGCGCCGTATTTCACCCCCGGCAGCGAGGAGCTGGCCCGCGCGACCGCCGAGACGCTGGCCGATAAACCGGCCGCGTTGATGGCCAACCACGGCCTGATTTCGGTGGGCCCAGACCTGGCCGCTGCCTATGCCGCCACCACCGCCGCCGAGGATACCGCGCGCACGGTGTGCCTGCTGCGCGCCATGAACGCGCCCATCCAAGCGCTGCCGCCGGATACAACCGCCCGGCTGCGCAGCGCGTACCTGGAGAAATATCACCCCACGCAAGCGTCACCAAACGACTAAGGAGTGAAAACATGATCCGCTGGCTGTTTTTGCCGGGCGCAGATTCCACCGCGCCGCGGCCGGGCCGCGGGGGGAGGTCCGTTGTTCGACTGTTGACCGTGCTGACGGTCTTTTCGTTGATTCTTTCCGCCTGTGCGGTGCCGACCGGCACACCGCAGGCAACCGCCGCGCCGGGTGAAACCGCGCCGGCCCAACCGGGCGAAAAACCCACGCGCACGCCCTTCCCGACGCGCAAACCGCCGGCCGGCACGCGTACGCCCACGCTCGACCCCTCGGCGCAGCCGACCGGGCCGGCGCAGGCAACGAATGAGCCGGGCCAGGCCGGGCAGGTGACGCTCTCGTTTGGCGGCGCGCTGAATGTGCGCCGCGGCCCCGGGCTGGGCTATGACATCGTGGCGGCCTTCGAGACCGGCAACACCGCCGCGGCAGTCGGCCGCGACGGCACCGGCGAGTGGCTGCAGGTGGAGGTGCCCAATTCGCCGGGTGTGTTCGGCTGGGTGTACGGCAAGGCCAACATTTTGGTGATCAGCGGCGACGTGATGTCGCTGCCCGAGGCAGCCTACAACGAGGCCGTGCCTGCCTACGTGCGCAATTGCACCAGCCACCAGCTCTCGCTGCGCCCCGGCGAAATCATCCTCGAACCGCTGCGCCAGCAGCCCGCCAACCGCAAACAGGTTAACCCCGGGTTTTACGAGGTCGTCGATCTGACGCTGGGCGAAAAATCGGTGACGACGCTGTCGGTGACCGAGGGTGCCGAGCTGACCCTGACGACCGACGGCAGCGGGACGAATTATGCCTGCCCGAGGTGAAAAAGAACCGGTTTGGGGTGTTCGCTATTTGTTGAAAGGGTAATTGTTGGTGCAACAGGCGGGAATTGAGCGCTGCATTTGTGGGGCAAAGCGTTCCGCCATCGAAAGACTGGCCGTTGGTATAGGGTCTGGCCTCTTGACAGGTCGTGAGGGTGGGCATACAATTCACACAATGATACAATGATACAATTGGTTTGCTCATTTGCAAACCGTCAATCACGGTTCACGGTTCACGAATACCGAGGTCTCTATGATCCAAACCGAAGGTTTAACCAAGCGTTTTACCAAATCAAAAAAGGAAGCTCCGATCACTGCGGTGGACGGGCTGACGCTCAACGTCGCCGAGGGCGAAGTGTTCGGCTTTTTGGGGCCGAACGGCGCCGGCAAAACCACCACGGTGCGCATGCTCACCAGCCTGATCGCGCCCAGCGAAGGGCGCGCCTTTGTCGATAAGCTGCAAGTCGGCAAGGACGACCAGAAGATCCGCGAACGGGTGGGCATCCTCACCGAAACGCCGGGCATGTACGAGCGCCTGAGCGCAGAGCGCAACCTGACCATCTTCGCGCGGCTGTACGGCGTGAAGGACGTGAACGGCCAGGTGGAAAAATATCTGCGCATGCTCGGGCTGTGGGAGCGCCGCTTCGATGAAGTCGGCAGCTTCTCAAAGGGTATGCGCCAGAAGCTGGCCATCGCCCGCGCGCTGCTGCACGAGCCGCGCATCGTCTTCCTTGACGAGCCCACCAGCGGGTTGGACCCCGAAGCCGCCAAGCTGGTGCGCGATTTCATCGAAGAGTTGAAAACCGCCGGCCGCACCATTTTCATCTGCACGCACAACCTGGACGAAGCTGACCGGCTGTGCGACCGCATTGGCATCTTCAAGACGCGCCTGATCACGGTCGATTCGCCCGAAAACCTGCGCGAGAAGCTGTTTGGGCGCAAGGTGGTGTTTCACCTGCAAGCCATGCTGCCCGGGCTGGCCGAGCGCGTGCGCGGCCTGCCGGCGGTCAAGGATGTGCAGGTGGTTGATTCCCGGCTGCTGGTTTCGCTGGAGGACCCCGAGGCGCAGAACCCGGGCATCGTCCGCGCGCTGGTGGAGGCCGGGGCGGGGGTGCAGTTCGTCGGCGAGCTGCGCCACTCGTTGGAAGATATTTACCTCGAAATGATCCGGCAGGAGGAGGCGCAGTCATGACCGAGCGCATTCGCACAATTATTGGCAAGGAATGGTCCGAAGTGTTCAAGAACCGCATGGTGCTGTTCACCGTGCTGTTCATGCCGCTGCTGTTCACCGCGCTGCCGCTGATCATGCTGGGCACGATGAGCGGGGCGGTGGGCGCCGATGCCGGCGACATGACCGACATGCCGGCGCAGTTTGCGCGCGCCTGCGTGGGATTGTCCTCCGGGGAGTGTATGCAGATTTATCTGCTCAACGAGTTTATGCTGCTGTTCATGATGATGCCGCTGATCATCCCGATCACCATCGCGGCCTATTCGGTGGTGGGCGAGAAGACCACCCGCAGCCTCGAGCCGCTGCTGGCCACACCCATCACCACCGAGGAACTGCTCGCCGGCAAGGGGCTGGCGGCGGTCATCCCGGGCGTGCTGGCCACGCTGCTGTGCTTTGGCCTCTTCGTGGCACTGCTGCCGCTGGTGGGGGTGGGAGAGCGCATCTTCGCCTACATCACCGGCCCAACCTGGCTGCTGGCGGTGCTGGTGGCTGGCCCCTTGATGGCCGTGGCCGCAGTCAACTTCGCGCTGATCGTCTCGTCGCGCGTCAACGATCCGCGCGTGGCCGAACAGCTCTCCACGGTCATCATTGTGCCGCTGCTGGCGGTGCTGTTTGGCTCGCTGGCGGGCATCATCGTGCTGAACGTCACCAATATGCTGATTGGGATTGCAATTATGGTGGTGGCCGATGTTGCCCTGATCTATGTGGGCGCGCGCCTGTTCCAGCGCGAGGTGATTTTGACCAGGTGGAAGTAAGTGAGGCGTGAATCGTAAGGCGCATTTCTGAATGCGCCATCTGAGGAGTGATCGATGACGAAAAAGTTTACTTCAATGCTTCTGGCCGTGATCCTGCTGCTGGCTATCGCCCTGCCCGCAGCGGGGCAATCGGACGCCGAGTACCTGCTCAAGGTGAGCAAGGTGATGGGCACCAACCTGGGCAGCCAGATCAACGGCACGTTCAAGCTGGGCATCGACGGCGACATGGGCGTGGTCCAGTCGGTGGAGTACCGCATCGACGGCGTGGCCATCGGCACGGCCAGCGAACCGCCGTTCACGCTGCTGTTCAAAACCACCGATCACCCTGCCGGCGGGCACGCGCTGACCGCCGTGGTGACCAAAAGCGACGGCACCAGCTTCGAGACCCCGGCGCGCAGGTTCACCTTCCTTTCCAGCGAGGATGCCGGCGAGGTGCTCAACAAGGTGCTGCTGCCCATCCTGGGCATCACCTTCGGGGTGGTGGCGGTGATGATGCTGCTGCAATTCGTGCTGTTCCGCAACCGCCCGCTGGCCCAGCTCGAGCCGGGCGCGCCGCGCAACTACGGCTTCAAGGGCGGGGCCATCTGCAAGCACTGCGGCCGGCCGTTCGCGCTGCACATGTGGGCCATCAACCTGCTGCCCACGGTGCGCTACGACCGCTGCGACTACTGCGGCAAGTGGGGCGTGCAGCGCAGCGCGTCGCTGGCGGCGCTGCGCGCGGCCGAGCAGGCTGAGCTGGCAATGGCCAGGCCCGAAATGCCCGTGGCCGAAAAGACGGAAGAAGAGAAACTGAAAGAGATGATGGATCAGACCAGGTACACGAAGTGATGCGAGCGTTTCAAGGCCGTGAAGGGTGATTTCATCCAACGGCAAACGAAAAACGGATCGAATTCGACCGGGCAACGGCAAATGTGACTTTTAGAGCATCAGTAGAGGCGGGTCTCAGACCCGCCTCTACCTGTTTTTTGCAGAAAAATCCAAAATACGATCCGGATGGAGTGAAGGAACCAGCTCACGGCAGCATGGCCCCGACCAGCCCGGTTATGAACGGCACCAGCCAGATCAGCCAGACCACCAGGCTGAATTTGTGGAAATTGCGGATGGCGTTTTCCTTGCGGGTGAGCAGAACGATGGACGCCCACACCGCATGGCCCAGCATCAGCAGGATGGCCAGCGCGCCGGTGACAGCGTGCACATCCAGCGTCAAACCGCCGGCAATTTCGCTCATCAGGGTGGTGCCGGTGGTGTCAAAAACAAAGCCGATCCAGAACAGGACCAGGTGCCAGGGCTTTAAGCGCCCGGCGAAACGCTCGCTCCAAACACCAACGGTGTAGAACACGAGCGCGGAGACGATGGTTGCGATGGCGAAGGGTAACAGGTTGTTCATGGCAGAATCCTTTCAAACGAAAAATAGGTGACAGGCAGCACAAATCCGCCCGCCGGCGCGTCGATGGTTTCGGCGGTTGTGAAGGGGCTGTTCAATTGTTTGAGGCGTCAGCCGGTCAGGCGGTTTCCATTAATCCCGGCTGCGCGCTCCTTCGAGGAAGTAATCGGTGACCATGCGGGCCAACTGGCGGTGATCGCTGCCCAGCTCTTCGGCCTTGCCGATGAAGTTGTTGACGCTGCCCAGGAAGATCAGCGTCAACGCCCGCGGATCACCGCCGCGCAGCCACCCCGCAGCGATGTTTTCCCGCATCAGGGCAATCAGCGGTCCGAGCAGTTCATCGTGAAACGCGTCGCGGATGCGCTGCATGCTTTCCAGCTTCTTCAAATGCTCGCGGTCGCGCAGGATGGCGGTGTACTCGGTCTGGAAGCTGTCAAGAATTTCGGCGGCCACCGCTTCGAGCCGCTCGGAAAGGCTGCCCGGGCGTTCGATCACCTCGCGGAAGCCGTGCAGCTTGTATTGCAGGACCTGCACGAACAGGTTTTCCTTATCCTGAAAATAGTAGTACAGGGTGGGCTTGGTTAATGCGCAGCGCAGGCACAATTCGTCCACCGATACGCCGCGGTAGCCTTTCTGTTGGAAAAGCTTCCAGCCCTCTTCGAGGATGCGGCGGGCGGTCTCGTGTTCCAGGTAGGATTCAGGTTGCATGGTGCGGTTCCTTATCAAAAAGCATCATATACTAGATAGTATATAATATACTAAATAGTATATCAGTTGTCAAGAGGTGAATTGGTGAAATTTGACGGCAAAATGACCTGTTCTTTTTCTGCGAAGATCAAAAAAACATTTGAGAGCTTCGTCCTTTCCGTAAAACGGAAGAAGAGCGATTCATGCTAAAGTTAAAGGGAATTGCACTTTTGGGAATGGGAGGATTGCGGATGTGTAATTCGCCTGATTTTGATGCTTCTGCTCATTTTCCTGCGGTGATCGAGCTGCCGGTCGGCTTCCGGCCGGAGGGCATCGCCGTGGGCCGCGGATCCACCTTTTATGTGGGTTCCCTGGCCGACGGCGCGGTGGTCCGCGGCGACCTGCGGACGGGAGTGGTGCATCCGTGGGTGCCCGGGCAGCCGGGGATGGTGACGGTGGGGCTGGCCTTCGACCCGCGCAGCGGGGTGTTGTTCGCATGCGGCGGAAAGACCGGGCTGGCGCGCGCCTTTGACGGTGAAACCGGCACGCTTCTGAAAACCTTTGAGCTGGCGGGGCCGGATGGCTTCATCAACGATGCCGTCGTCACGGTCGAGGCAGTCTATCTGACCAATTCCTTCCAGCCGCTGCTTTACCGCCTGCCGCTGGGGCCGGCGGGTGAGCTGCCGGACGCGGCGCAGGTGCAAACGCTGACGCTGAGCGGCGACTGGCAGACCACGCCGGGCTTCAACGCCAACGGCATTGAGACCTCGCCGGACGGCAAGACGCTGCTGATCGTGCACACGGCCGGCGGGGTGCTGTACCGGGTGGACGCGCGCAGCGGAGAAGCGGCCGCCGTGAACCTGGGCGGGCAGAGCGTGAGCATGGGCGACGGCCTGCTGCTGCGCGGCTCGCGGCTGCACGTGGTGCGCAACCGCATCCACCAGATTGTGACGGTGGAGCTGGCGGAAGGCTGGCGATCCGGGGTCGTGGTTGGCACGCACACGCAGGCCAATTTCAACGTGCCCACCACGCTGGCGGCATTTGGCGAACGGATTTACGCGGTGAACGCCAAGTTCGGCGCGCCTTCGCCGGAGAGCATCCCCTACGAGGTGCTGAGGGTGGAGATGTCGTGAAGCATGAGTCGTGAGACGGGATGCGTCAAGCCTTCCATGGGTTCACCCCTGCCGTCTTACGGTTCAACGGTTCACGCTTCACGGTTCACCGTCTTTTGAAAATCAACATCCCCTCCGACCCGTAAATATCGGTATCCAGCGTCTTGACCAGTTCGTACTGCGCCTGGAAGCGCGGGTCGGGCAGCAGGCCCAGGCGGCCGTAGACCTCGAGGATGACGACCCAGTCGGGCTGCTGGTCGAGGATCAGGTCAGGCGCGACGGCGTAATTGATGACGTAATATTTGGGATCGAGCGGGTAGTAGGCCAGCGTTTCGGGCGAGTTGAGCCCGACGGTGTCGAGGATGCGCGCGGGGGTGTAATAGCCCAGCACGCCCACGTCGCCGGCTGCAAGGACGTCACCGGGCGACATCTGCGGCGCGAGGAAGTCGGCCGCCTGGCGGTAGAGCAGCTCGAGCTTGTACCAGGCCATCTCCGGCGCGGGGCGGTCGAGGCCGTGGTCGGGGTGGATGCGCCATTCGCTGAGGAGGAGGAGGGAAGGCAGGAGAAGGAGAAGAATGGCGAGTATCGTGCGAAACTGAAAAGGTTTGGAAGAAAAAGCATTGCTGAATGCTGAATGCTGAATGCTGATTGAAGAAGAAAGGTCTGTGTTCTGATTAAGTGGGTGATGAGGAAGAGAAGAAGAATTGTCGATTTCTGATTTCTGATCGCGGATTGAAAGAGGAATGGGAATCTGTTTTTTCCACAGCGACTCAGAACTCGTTGACCCAGAACTCCCTGCGTCAGAACGTATTGAAACATCACTGATTGCCTTTCGGCCCCTCACCAACATTTCCACGCCCGCCAGGATGCCGAGGTAGTACACCGGCAGCGGCGGGGTGAGGTACCAGCGGAAGATGAGCGGGTTGGGCAGCGCGAAGGTGAAGAAGTACAGCGCGGGGTAGAGCAGCCAGCCGAGCAGGCGCGCTTCGCGCCGGTAGATGCGCCGCGCGCCGATGATATAGAGGAACGGGTAGAGCACCAGCCCCAGCCCCACCGCCAGCGCCGGGCCGAGCAGGTTTTGCTCCATGAAGGGTGTGGCATAGTGCTGGATCAGGCGGATGAGCGCATCGTGAGGGGGCAGGAGGTACGCGCCGGCCTTGGCCTGGACCGAATGTGGGATGGGCGAGCCGAAGGTGAGCGCGGCGAAGGCCGCCCAGCTCAGCGTGGGGACGAGGAAAGCCAGCAGTTCGCGCGCCGAAAGCGGTTCGTCCGTTTTGCGGAAGGCGCGCACCAGCCGGTCGAGGATCAGCGGGCCGACCAGGATGACCGCATCCGGGCGGGTGAGGACGGCCAGCGCGCCGAGCAGCCCGGTGAGTGCGCGGCGCTGTTCGGCATAGGCCAGCGCCAGCCCGGTGAGCAGCAGCACATAGACGGAAGTCTCCAGCCCGCCGACGGCAAAGGTGACGCTGAAAGGCGCCACCGCCCAGGCCAGCGCGGCGGCATAACCCGGCCAGACCGCGCCAGCGCGCCGCCCCAGCCGGATGAGCAGGAAGCAGGTGGCCGCATCCGCCAGTGCGTTGAGCACCAGCGCGTTGAGCGGGAAGTTGGCCTGGGTGCCGCCGGTGAGCAGCCCGATGCCCGCCATCATGAAGGTATACAGCGGCGTGGTGGTACCCTGCACCGGCTGCCCGGGGTTGTAGACGAAGCCCTCGCCAGCGAGCAGGTTGCGCGCGTAGCGGAAGGTGATGTAAGAGTCGTCGATGGTGCGCGGTCCGGGGATCAGGCGGGCAGCCAGGGCGGTCAGGACGATGAGCGCGGTGAGCAGGGCGGGGAGGGCGGGTTTGCGCATGAGGAAGGGGGAAAGATGAATGCTGAAGGATGAATGTTGAATGCTGAATGAAGAAAGAAAAGAATTGCTAGATGCTGATTTCTGACCCTTACAGGGCAGGTTGCTGATTGAAAAAGCGGGCACGGCAAAGCCGGTTTAGATTGCGGTTTTTGCAGGTGCAGCCGTGCCCGTACGCGTTTCTGCGTTTTTCCTCCTTAAATTCTTAATACCCCTCTGTGAACTCTGTGGCTCTGTGGTTAATCTTCTTTTTTCTCGGTATTGCCTGCGCCCTTCAGCTTCTCTTCCAGCTTCGCAATGAAGCGGGCCTCGTCAATGATGAAACGCTCGTGCAGGCCTTCGCCGATTTTTTCAACCTCGTCCCAGGCTTCCACCTTGAAGACCAGCCGGCGGCGGTCCACCTCGAGCAGCACGGCGCGGAAGCGCACCGTCATGCCCACCGGGGTGGCGGCCAGGTGCTTGATGTTGACCAGCGTGCCGACTGTCGTCTGGCCGGGTGCAAGGTGGGGCAGCACGGCGCGGTGCGCGGTCTGCTCCATCTGGCCGATCATGCGGGGGGTCGAGAGCACGGGCGGCAGGGTTTCGCCGCCGGAATGCCGCGCGGTGTCAGAAAGTTGCACGGTGAGGGTTCGTTCGTGGGTCAGGCCGGGTTCAAGAGGCATGGGGAAGCTCCAGTAAATTGAGGGATGCAGCAATTGTAACGTATGGAGAGAAAATGTTGAATGTGGAACGTTGAATGAAGAATGCGAAGAATTTTGATCGGCTGTCTCTCACAGGGCAGCTTGCTGATTTTTGGAGTGAAATTGCCAGCCGTTCAAGGCACGAAACCTGGGCTTTTCAAGGCAACTCACCTTTTGAACAGGCAGTAATGCTCGACTGGCGCGTCTGGCAGGTGAGTGTGATGCACCACCGCGAAGCCAAAATGCGTATAGATATCGATGCTGCGGCGGTTTTGCGTCTCGACGTAGACCGGCACGCCCAGATCGTCGGCCATCTTCAGCATGGGCATGAGCAATTGGCGCGCAAAGCCCTGGCGCTGGTAGGCCGGGGCGACCGCCAGCATGTCCAGGTACACATACGGATCGCGGACAAGCGTATCGCGCAGGGCCAGGCTCCAGCGCTGGAAGTGAATCATGCGCTGCAGCGGCTGCCAGCCGGCCTTGAGCGCCAGCGCAAGCGCGCGCGGCAGCGCGGCCGGGTTCAGCCGCGGTTTGTGCCCGCGCGGTAGCTGCCAGAGAGCCAGCCCTTCGAGTGCCGGAGTGGGCGCGTAGGCGTTGTCGAGCTCGTTGCGCAGTCGGAAGGCGAACAGCGCCTCCAGTTGGCCCAGGCGCGCGGCCGGATCGGGGAAGAAATGGCTGAAGAGCGGGTCGCCGAAGAAGGCGCGCGCCAGCAGGGCAGCGGCAGGGGAAACATCGCGGGGGAGCAGGTGGTGCATGGGGGTGGAGGTTAACCGTGAAGCGTGAAATGTGGAAAGTGAACCGTGAAGCGTGAACCGTGAGGAGTGAACACAGTAAATGCTTCATCAGAGAAATCAACTGATAACATTGTAGCGCAAGGGACGGTTCACGGTTCACCCTTCACGAAGTTCTTGCCCCATTTGCTACAATGTGCACAGCGAGGTGAGAGGATGCGCACAGTTGGGAATATTTTCATGGTCAACGACTTCAATGACGCTTTCAACGCGGGCGACATAGATAAAATGATGGCCTGCATGACCGAGGACTGCGTCTTCGAGAACACCTATCCCGCGCCGGACGGCGAGCGCTTCGAGGGGCAGGCGGCAGTGCGCGCCTTTTGGGAGTTCTTTTTCTCCAGCGCCAGGAACCCGCACATTCAGATCGAGGAGATTTTCGCGGTGGACGGGCCTACTGAGGGGGGCGGGTCCCCTGACGGGGACAGGCGCGTGGTGATGCGCTGGCGCTACTCGTGGGAGGATGAGCACGGTCAGCCGGGCCACATCCGCGGCGTCGACGTGTACCGCATGGAGGATGGGCTGATCGCGGAGAAGCTTTCGTATGTGAAGGGATGAGGGAAAGTTAAGCGAATTCCACCACGAAAAACACGAAACACACGAAAAAAGAAGAAATAGGGCTGGCTTTGGGCCACCCTGCCTGGAATCTGGATTGTGCTCTCAATTAAAGGCAGGTTTGCAAGCCTGCCTTTAACTGACCTTGTCAATCTATTTTCGTTTCTTTCGTGTGTTTCGTGGTGAATTAATCTTCCTCACTCCACGCCCAGGGCAAAGCGCTGCTCGGCGGTGAAGTTTTGGGCGAACTCTTCAATAAAAAATGCCTTGCGGCTAAACAGCCCGCTCTGGTCAGCTTTGCGGCGGATCACGCCCTGGTATTCGGCGGCGTCCTCGTTGAGCGGCACCCACACAATCAGCGTGTAATCCGGCGTGCTGGGGATCATGGTGCTGACCTCGAGCATCCACAGCAGCGTGCCGTCCTGACGGAAGAAAGGCACCGGCACGCCGATCGACTGGGTGTAGTTGAGCGTCGCTTCGTGCGACAGCGCCCACATCTCATGGAAGCGAGTGGTCGAATCGAGCAGCTCAAGCAGCGCGTAGTAGCGCGGATCACCGTTGTTGGCCAGCGAATCGGTGGCGGCGCGGAAGCGCTCGATCTGCTGGCGGTAATACACCTCGGCATACGGCCCGCGCAGCGAGTAGCGTGGGCTGCCCGGCGAGAACTTGGGCTTGCCGCCGCGGCTGGCGGTCAGGCGGTGCCACCAGCTCCAATGCTGCATGTCCTCCTCAGAATATCCGGCCAGCGCCATCTCATAGCAGGTGGATGCGCGGATGGTCCAGTAGCGGTCGAGCACAAAGCAAAACACCGGCCAGTCGGCCAGGCGGCTCTTCCAGTCGTTGGCGAAGGAGAAGTTGGCCTCGCGCTCGCCGGATTGCAGTTCCAGGTCGTGCAGCAGCCGGCGGAACTGCAGGCGGTTCTTCACCGGCAGGTCCTGGTAGAGTGCCATTAACTGGCGCAGCTCGGCGGTGGTCATCACCGGGCGCGAGCGGTGCGAATGTTCGTGGATGAACCAGCGCACCAGCGCGATCAGCCGGTCGCCGCGCAGCTCAGGCGTGGCGCCGCTCACCCGGCGGGCTGACTCCCCGTCGCTGGTCCACTGTTTGAACGATTTTTCCCCGATCTCGCCGATCGACTCGCCGAACTCGCTCAACTCGGTCAAAATGGTTTTGCGCTCCACCCCGCAGCGGCGCAGCCATTCGGCAAAGATGCGGCCGCTGGCGCGGTCAGCATCCTGGAAATCAACAGTTCCAAATTCGGAAATGGAATGGGCCATTTTTTCTCTCTCCAGCGTGCCATAATTGAAGATTGACCGTTATTCGGCTTTATTTGTATAGTGATCACAGGCGCTTACTGCGATTATATCAGTTTCAGCGTTTCCGTTATCATCCGCAGCAGTTGAGAACAAATTCCATCCAGGAGGTGAACCGCGCTTCGGCTCATAGAGTTCCTGATCAATCCAAATGTTTCAACCAGTTATTCAGATGAGGGAGAAATTCGATGAAGAAGATTGCGATCATTGGCAGTTCAGGGGGGCATTTGTATGTGCTTGGCGGCAAGGATCCGCGGGCACTGTTGGATGAAATCATTCGCCAGGCCAGGGCGGCAGGTTTTGAAGTCAGCGATATCGCCTTCGTGGGCGCATCCACCTCGATGGATCACATCACCGAGAAGACCACGGCTGCGCTGTGGACGATGACGCCCGAAGGGCCGTCAGCCGGGCCGCAGGGCACGCTCGAAGAAGCCAACCGCCAGGCGCTGGCCGAGTCGGCGCGCATCGCCGCCGCCATCCGCGCCGGCGAAGTGGACGCGCTGGTGATGGTCAGCGCGGACCCGAAGGGCACCAACAAAGAAGTCATCGCCGCGGCCGCCGAAATGAAAATCCCGGTGGCGGGCACGGGCGGCACTTCGATGGCTGACGCGCGCTCGGCCGGTGCCAACGTGATTTCGGCCTCCGGCACCACCGGCACCACCAACCGCACCCGCGCGGTGGGCTACATTTCCGCTTTTGCCAGCGCCTGGAAGACCAAGTACACCCCGGTGATCGGCAAATCGGCCGAGGTGGATACCGGCAGCATCTGGAAGCGCATCAACTTCCGCAGCATCATGATGGGCTCGCTGCCCGGCTTCATCGCCATGGCGCTGATCCTGGCGATCGGCAAGATCCCCTTCCTCACCGAGAGCGTCGGTCCGCTGTTTGACAAGCTGATCGCTGCGCTGCCCGTGATCGTGGCGGTGGTGGCGGCCAAGCAGGTGTCGGGACTGGAGGAAGTGGGCATCGTGGCCGGCGTGGTGGCCGGCGTGCTCTCGGTCGACGGCGGCATCCTGGGCGGCATTTTGGGCGGCATCGGCGCGGGCATCCTGTCGAGCTACCTGCTCAACTGGTCGTTCCGCATGCGCTTCCCGGCAACCACCGCCAGCCTGATCGCGGGCGCAATCGGCGGCCTGGTCTCTGGCCTGCTGATCTACTTTGTGCTTGCGCCGATCACGCTGTGGCTGGGCAACGGCGTGCGCAGCCTGATCGAGGCCGCGCTGGCGTTCAACCCCATCCTGGCGGGCGCGGTGGCCGGCCTGCTCATCTGGCCGGCGATCATCGGCGGCGTCTATCACGCCGCCATCCTGCCGATCGTGCTGCTGGAAATGGAAACGACCGGCAACAGCTTCCTGGGCGCGGTCGACATGACCGGCCTGGTGATGGTTTCGGCGGGCATCACGCTGGCCAACATCATTTCGCCGCGGCAGAAGAGCGAAGCCTCCATCGCCGCGCCGGGTTTCCTGGTCAACGTCGGCTTTGGCACCTTCGTGGAAGCTGCTTACCCGTTCATGTTCGCGGATAAGCGCGTCTTTGGTACAGCCCTGTTCTCCGCCATGGTTTCGGGCGCGTTCGTGGGCTTCTTCAACGCCCGCGGCACGGCTTACGTGCCCTCGATTGTGGCCCCAACGCTCTCGAACAACCCGCTGGGCTTCCTCATTTCCATGCTGGTGGCGATGGGCGTGGCCTGCATCTTGACGATCATTTTCAACCGGACCGCCAAGAAAAAAGAAGTCGTCGAAGCGTAACCTTAGATTCCGGAGGCAAGAATGATTGTTGGAGATATGCAGCGTAAGCGTGAATTTGGTTTGAAAAAGGTCACTGACGCGATTGCGGCCCACGGCGGCACAACCCTGCTGGCGACCGGCCTGACTGGTGACGACGCCCGCCTGGCGCTGGCGGCGGTGAAAGCTGGCGCGCGCATGCTGGAGCCCAACCACCCGGCGGTGGCGCTGGCGCGCGGGCACAAGGGCGTCACCAGCATGCACGCCGCCGAGGAAGTGCGCCATGAGATTGCGTTTGACGAGATGGTGCGGGTGACCGCCGGCGTGCGCGCCGTGGTGGGGCCTGAAATCTTCATCACCGTGGGTGTACCGGGCTCGTTCACCGAGACCATGCCGACGCCCTTCACCGAAGAGCAGGCTTACGCGCTGGCGCGGGCCGGCGCCGACGGCGTGCACACGCACAAGTCGACCTACGAGGACCTGAAGGACGTGGTTGAGCTGTGCCACAAGTACGGCATGCTGGTGGACGCCTACATTGCGCACCCCTCCGACCGGCACCTGTTCGGCATCCCGGCCGAGCGCCCCACCCAGGTGGCCGAGACGGCCAAGCGCATGCAGGACCTGGGCGTGGACCTGATCGGGCTGATGACCGGCATGAGCTACGAGGGCGTGGCCGCCGGCGAAATCCCCGTGCCGGTGCGCGAGCGCCTGGAGGCCATGCTGAAGGTGGTGAGCGTGCCCACGCTGGCCGAGGGCGGCATCAACGCGGTCAATTTCAAGGCCTTCATCGGCACGGGCGTGAACGTGCTGGTGGTCGGCACGGCCTTTGACGACATCGCGCGCAAAGCGGTGGGCGAAACGGTGAATATTTTCCTGGAGCGGTGACCCCCTGAACCGCGTTACCGGTAATGGCACCCCTGGCGGCTATAAAGGCGTCAGGGGTGCTGCGATTAAAGCAGCGTAACTTGGGTCTCCAACCTTATGCGCGGTCGTGGTCAGAAGACCTCGACCATCTGCAGGCTTCCGAACCGGCAGCAAAAAGCAGTCCGGTGGTAATAATTGACGCAGATTGAGGACATTTTTTACTTGTAATCATTTTCATAGCCACTATAATAGGTACATCCCCATCGTTGCCAACATCGTGAATAGCCGTTCTCAGAAGGAGGTGATGCCTTCGAGAGGTGCGTGCGCGTCCGCTTTTTTGCTGACTCCGACACTGTTTCTGCGATTTTATGGAGGAGACCATGAAAAAAGTTACGCTTTTGCTCAGCCTGCTGGTCTTGAGCAGTCTTTTGCTTTCGGCTTGCGGCGCCGGCGCTGGCGCCAGCACCATCAAGGTCGGCGTGGTGGCCGAGCTCACCGGCGATATTCCCGCGGTCGGTGCTTCGTGCAAGAACGCCGCCGAGATGGCCGTTAAAGAAGTCAACGACGCGGGCGGGCTGGAAGTGGGCGGCAAGAAATACACCATCGAGCTGTTCATCGAGGATAACGCCGGCAAGGCTGATCAATCGGCTTCGGCCGCGCAAAAGTTGATCACGCAGCAGGAAGTCGTGGCCATCATCGGCCCGAATGCCAGCCGCTACGCCATTCCGGCGGCTGAAATTGCCGAAAGCTCCAAGATCCCCTTGATCACCCCGTGGTCCACCAACCCCAAAACCACCCTGAACGCGCAAACCGGCGGGTCCAAGAAGTACGTCTTCCGCGCCTGCTTCATCGATCCCTTCCAGGGGCGCGTGGTGGCCAAGTTCGCGCTGGAGCAGTTGAAAACCACCAAGGCCGCCGTGCTGTACGATGTGGCCTCTGACTACAACAAGGGCATTGCCGAATTCTTCAAGCAGACCTACGAAGAGAACGGCGGCACGGTGGTGGCCTTTGAAACCTACACCACCGGCGACAAGGACTTCTCGGCGCAGTTGACCAAGATCAAGGACGCCGGTCCAGAAGTGATCTTCCTGCCGAATTACTATTCCGAAGTGCCGCTGCAGATCCAGCAGGCGCACCGCCTGGGCATTGAAGTGCCCTTCCTGGGCAGCGATTCGTGGGGCTCGGCCGAGCTGATTTCGCTGTGCGGCGCCGAGTGCGAGGGCTACTACTTCTCCACGCACTACGCGCCCGATGCGGCCACCCCCGTGGCGACCAAGTTCATCGAGGGCTACAAGACCACCTACGGCAACGTGCCCGATGACGTGGCCGCGCTGACCTACGATGCCTTCGGGCTGCTGTGGACGGCGCTCAAGAACGCCGGCAAGACCGACAGCGAATCCATCCGCAACGCGCTGGCCACCATCCCCAGCTACGAAGGCGTGACCGGCAATATGCAATTCCAGGAAGGATCGGGCGACCCGATCAAGAGCGCGGTGATTCTGCAAATCAAAGACGGCAAGTTTGTCTGGTTTGCCAACGCCAATCCGTAATGTTGAAGGTCGGAAAGGGCGCGGTTCTGCAAACCGCGCCCTGATTTTCGGACGCCGCAGCCAGACATGAAAAACCGCTTCAGGTTTTCCAAACCAATACCGGCGGTTCCAAATTATCTTGATCCAATTTCCCCCGGCATCCTCATCACCCTCGCTGGCTTTAGCGGTCAGCGCAGGTTTTAATGATTCGCTTTCTGGAGGGTTGACTGCATGGATTATTTCCTCCAACAGACCTTAAACGCGCTGCAGCTGGGGAGCATTTACGCGCTAATTGCCCTGGGCTACACCATGGTGTACGGCATTTTGACGATGATCAACTTCGCCCACGGCGATTTGTTCATGGTCGGCGCGTTTTTCTGCTTCCTGGCGGCAACGCTGCTCAAACTGCCCTTTGTGCCAACCCTGCTGATTTCGATGATCGGGGTGGCGCTGCTGGGTGTGACCATCGAGCGGGTTGCCTATAAACCGCTGCGCCAGGCCCCGCGCGTTTCAGCCATCATTACGGCGCTGGGCGTGGGCCTCTTCCTTGAAAACTTTACCCTGGTCTTTTACCCCTATCCCCAGTCGGTACCGAAACTGCTTCCCAGCATCGTTTGGAACCTGGGCGGGGTGAGCATTTCGCTGCTGCAAGTCATCATCATCCTGCTATCAATTGTGCTGATGATCATTCTCGACTTCATCGTGCGCAAGACGATGGTGGGCATGGCCATGCGCGCCATCTCCTGGGATAAATCGGTGGTGCCGCTGTTGGGCGTGCCGGTGGATCTGATCATCTCGGCCACCTTCGCGCTGGGCACCAGCCTGGGCGCGGCCGCCGGCGTGATGTACGCGCAGGCCTTCCCGGTCATTGATCCTTATATGGGCATTCTGATCGGCTGGAAGGCGTTCATTTCAGCAGTGGTGGGCGGCATTGGCAACATCCGCGGCGCCATGATCGGCGGCTTTATCCTGGGCACCGTTGAAATCATGGTGGCGGCTTATACCAATTCCTCTTACCGCGACTTTGTGGCCTTCGGGCTGCTGCTGCTGCTGCTGGTCTTCCGGCCGCACGGCATCCTCGGCAAGCCGCGCATCCAGAAGGTGTAACCATGGCCGCCAATACAAATCCGAAACTTCAAAAAATACTGGCGCAGGCTTCACATGCCTGGGAGCGGGCCGCCAGCAGCCGTAAAGCGCTGCCGATTTTGCTGGTCGTTGGACTGGTATTGTCGTTTGCCATCCCGCAGTTCGGTCTGGTCAACAAGTACATTCAGTTGATTCTGATGTATGTGGGCATCAATATCATCCTCACCCTGAGCCTGAACCTGGTGAACGGTTACATGGGTGAGTTTTCGGTGGGGCACGCCGGTTTTATGGCAGTGGGCGCGTATGTTTCGGCGGTGCTGACCACCATGATCTTGCCGCGCGACCTGAACCCTTATCTGTTCCCGCTGGTGGTGTTTGCCGGCGGGGTGGGGGCCGGGCTGGTGGGCCTGATTGTGGCGGTGCCGTCTTTCCGCACACGCGGCGACTATCTGGCCATCATCACGCTGGCGCTCAATATGATCGTCAAGTCGGTCATCGAAAATATTGACGCCATCGGCGGCCCGCGCGGAATTCCAGGGGTGACCAAGCTGACCACGCTGCCGTGGGTGTTCTTCTGGACGGTAATCTGCGTTTGGGTGATTCGCAACTTTATTTACTCGAATTACGGGCGCGGCGTGCTTTCCATCCGCGAGGATGAGATTGCCAGCGAGCTGATGAGCGTGAACACGCGCCAGGCCAAGCTGATGACCTTTGTGATCTCATCATTCTTTGCGGGGGTGGCTGGCGCGCTGTTTGCGCACGTGCTGCAGTTCATCAGCCCGAAGGTGTTCGACATCATCAAGTCAACCGATGTGCTGATCATGGTGTATCTGGGCGGCATCGGTTCCATTGCCGGGTCCATACTCGGCGCAACGATTTATACCGTGCTGCTGGAGCTGCTGCGGCCGCTGGGGCTGTGGCGCATGGTGTTCATGCCGCTGGTATTGGTGCTGCTGATGATCTTCCGCCCGCGCGGCATCATGGGCCTGCGCGAGCTGCGCTGGTTTGTGCCGGGCTATGATCTGTTCGCAATTAAACGCTGGCGCGCAAAGAAGGAGGCCGGCCATGACGCCGCTGCTGCAGATTGATCATGTCACCCATTACTTCGGCGGGCTGTGCGCGGTGAACGACTTTAACCTGGAACTGCAAAAGGGCGAGCTGGTGGGCATCATCGGCCCAAACGGCGCCGGTAAGACCACCATCTTCAACCTGATCACCGGGGTCTACAAGGCCACCAAAGGCAGCATCCGCCTGGGCAATACCGAGCTGGTGGGCAAAAAACCCAACCAGATCACCAACCTGGGCATCGCGCGCACCTTCCAGAACATCCGCCTGTTCAAAGACCTGACCGTGCTGGACAACGTGCGCATCGCCTTTTACGGGCAGGTACACACCACGCCCTTCGGCGCGCTGTTCGGCATGCCGGGGAACACGCGTGAAGAGATGCGCATTTCAGATAAAGCCATGGACCTGCTGGCGATTTTCAAACTGGACGGGCTGGCCGGCGAGATTTCAAAGAACCTGCCCTACGGCCAGCAGCGCCGATTGGAAATTGCGCGCGCCCTGGCAACCAACCCCTCGCTGCTGCTGCTGGACGAACCGGCCGCGGGCATGAATCCGAATGAAATTGAGCAGTTGATGGCGTTTATTTTGTGGGTCCGCAAAGAATTTGATCTGACCATCATCCTGATTGAGCACCAGATGCGCCTGGTGATGGGCATTTGCGAGCGGCTGAAGGTGGTGGATTTTGGCGCGACCATCGCCGAGGGACTGCCAAAGGACATCCAAAACAACCCGCGCGTGCTGGAGGCCTACCTGGGGCCGGGAGGTGTGGGATGAGCCAGAGCGACCTGGTGTTGGAAGTCAAGGATCTGACCATCTTCTACGGCAACATCAAGGCGGTCAGGGGAATATCGTTCACGGTGCGCGAGGGCGAAATTGTGACGCTAATTGGCGCGAACGGCGCGGGCAAGTCGTCCACGCTGCGCGCCATATCGGGCATTGTGCCGTGGGGCGGCGAGATCAATTACCGCGGCAAGACGCTGCGCGGCATCCCTGCGGACCGCATTGTGGCGATGGGGGTGGCTCAGGTGCCCGAGGGGCGCGGCATTTTTGGCAACCTGACCGTCCTGGAGAACCTGAAGCTGGCCACCTGGCAGCGCAAGGACAAAAGCGAGGTGGGAAAAGATTTCGAGCGCGTTTTCGGCATCTTCCCGCGCTTAAAGGAGCGCATGCACCAGCCGGGCGGAACCCTTTCCGGCGGCGAGCAGCAAATGCTGGCCGTGGCGCGCGCGCTGATGAGCCGCGGACGGTTGATGCTGCTGGACGAACCTTCGATGGGGCTGGCGCCGGTGCTGGTGCAGGAGATTTTCCGGGTCATTCAGGAAGTAAATGCTTCTGGAACAACGGTACTGCTGGTGGAGCAAAACGCCAACATGGCACTGCGCAGCGCACACCGCGGCTATGTGCTGGAAACCGGCACCATCAGTATGTTTGGCAGCGGAGAAGAGCTGCTGGGCAACCCGCGCGTGAAGGAAGCCTATCTGGGTGGGTAGCAGTTAGCTGATAGCTGATAGCCAAGAGCTAACCCTCTGCGAGGGTAGGCAGCCAAACGCCAAAAGCCACACGCTAATTGCTTATCGCGGTTCGCCGCCAGCGGCGCCAGACGGCCGCGGCGAGCAGGCCCGGCGGCAGCAGCCCGGTGATAACCTGGATGAGGCGGTTGAGCGGGCCGGGGATGTGCACGGCCCGCCCGGCCAGCAGCGCATCAACTGCGCCGCGCACCACATCGCCGGGGTCGGTCATGACCAGTTGGCCGATGAAGCCCTGACGCTGCAGACCGCCGATGGAGCGCGGGTTGGTGGGCACGCCCGAGGGGCACAGCGCGGTGACGTAGACATCCTGCCCGCGCAGCTCCTCGCGCAGGGCGCGCGAAAAATCGAGGATGAAGCGCTTGGAGGCGGCATAGACGGCTTTGTTGGGCATGGGGTAAAACCCGGCCAGGCTGGAAACGTTCAGCAGGTGCATGCGCCGGTGGGGGGCGCGCCGGTGCAGCGCGCGGTGCGCCGTTTCGACCACGGCTTCCACATTCAGGCGCAGAATGGTGCGCAGCTCGTGCTTCTTCCGCTCCAGAAACGGGCCTTCGTATTCGGTGCCGGCCAGGTTGATGAGCATGTGCAGGCGCAGCCCGCGCGCTTCGACCTGCTCCCAGAAGGCATCGCGTGCGGCGGGGTCCGTCAGGTCGCAGGGCAGGGGCACTGCCCGCACGCCGTGCAGGCGGCGCATGCCCTCGGCCAGCGCTTCGAGGGGTTCGGCGTATAGGTCGGTGAGCAGCAGGTGCCAGCCGCGCGCGGCGCATTCGGCGGCAAAGGTTTTGCCCAGCCCGCCGGCAGCGCCGGTGATGAGAACATAAGATTCGTCGGGGGTGATCTCTGCCATAATTGGTTGGTGTTGATTATACTGGGTGCGAAGGAAGAAAGAAAACCACAGAGGACGAAAATAACCACAGAGGCACAGAGATCACAGAGCAGAGAGAATTCGGTGGAGAAGAAGAGAAGAGCAAGATAACCACAAAGACACAAAATACACAGGGTCTTATGGGTCAGAGGAGAAGAGGGTTCCATCCAGGTGTCCATTATATTAAGAAAGTACAGCACACTTCGGGTTCAGGCGACTCTACAAGTACCGAGTATTTTGGAGTAGATTTTCTATCTCCATTATTAATTAAACTCTGTGACCTCTGAGTCTCTGTGGTTTATCTTCCAGACTCCTTTTGAAAGGATGATTCCACATTGCAGATGGATTTGACGCAGAAGGCCATCATCATCACCGGGGCCAGCTCGGGCATCGGCCTGGCGGCGGCCAGCGCGCTGGCGGCCCGCGGCGCGCGGGTGATTGGCGTGGGGCGATCGCCGGCGCGCTGCGAAGAAGCCCGCCAGAAGATCCTGGCTGGCGCGCCCGGCGCGCGCATCGAATTTGCCCTGGCGGATCTATCCTCCCAGCAGGAGGTGCGCCGGCTCGCTGCGGAGCTGCTCCAGCGGCTGGACGGCGGCCCCCTGGACGTGCTGGTCAACAACGCCGGCGCGGTGGCAGGCTGGTACACCCCGACCGCGGACGGCTACGAGCTGCAGTTTGCGGTCAACCACCTGGCGCCGTTTTTGCTGACTCACGCGCTGCTGCCCGCGCTGCAAAAGGCGGATGGCGCACGCGTGATCACCACCAGCTCGCGCTCGCACCGCGGCGCGCGCATCCGCTGGGACGATGTGATGCTGCGGCGCAGTTACTTCCCATTGACGGCCTACCGCCAGTCGAAGACGGCCAACGTGCTGTTCACCGCCGAATTTAACCGCCGCTTTGCCGGAGATGGGCTGCGCGCCTATGCCGCTGATCCGGGGCTGGTGAAGACCGACATCGGGCTGAAGGGCACCGGCGGGCTGGTCAGCCTGGTGTGGGGGCTGCGCGCGCGCGGCGGCCGGCCGCCCGAGTACGGCGCGGCGACCATCGTTCACCTGGCAGCAGACCCGCTGGAAGACGAGACGGCGGTATACTGGAAGGATTCGCGCCCGCTCGCGCCCGACCCCTACACGCTGCGCGAGGATGAAGCGCGCCGGTTATGGGAATTGTCGGAACGGCTGTGCGGACTGGCATCCTGAAGGGAAGGCAGAACATGAAGCATTCCTTTGTCAACTGGGCTGAAATTGACCTGGACGCCATCGCGTTCAACGTGCAGGCAATCCGGCGGCACGTTGGGCCGGGCGTGGAAATTATGCCGGCGGTGAAAGCCAATGCCTACGGGCACGGCGCAGTCCAGGTTTCCAGGGCTGCGCTGCAGGCCGGGGCAGCGCGCCTGGCCGTGCACCGCGTGGTTGAGGCGGTGGAGCTGCGGCAGGCAGGGATTCAGGCCCCCGTGCTGGTGATGGGCTGCTGCCCGCCGGGCGATGCGCCTTATATTGCCAGATGGAACCTGACGCCCAGCCTGATGACGATTGAAACCGCGCAGGCCCTCTCGGCGGCGGGCGGTGCGGCCGGGCGAACCATCCCGGTGCACATCAAGGTGGATACCGGCATGAGCCGCTACGGGCTGCTGCCCGAAGAGGTGCTGGAATTTGTCCGCGCGGTGAAAAAGCTGCCCAACCTGTATGTCGAGGGCATTTTCACGCACTTCGCCACCGCCGACAGCCTCGATCAAACCCACACGCGCAATCAACTGGCGGTGTTCAACGGCGTGCTGGCCGGGCTGCACAATGCCGGCATTGACATCCCGCTGCCGCACGCAGCCAACTCGGCAGCCCTCATGACGCTGCCGGAGGCGCACTTCAAGGCCGTCCGCCCGGGCATCGCTTTCTACGGCATGCCGCCCAGCAGCGAGTGGGCGCCGCCCTTTGAGATACGCCCGGCGCTGGCGTTGAAGAGCCGCGTGTGCCGGGTGCGCCGGCTGCCGGTCGGGGCGGGGGTGAGCTACGGGCGCACCTTCGTCACGCAGCGTGAAACCGCTGCCGCGCTCGTTTCGGTGGGCTACGGAGACGGCTTTCACCGCGTGCTCTCCAACCAGGCGCAGGTGCTGGTGCGCGGGCTGCGCGCGCCGGTCATCGGGCGGGTGTGCATGGACCAGTTCGTGGCGGATGTGACCGATATCCCCGGCGTGCAGTTGGACGACGAGGTGGTGCTGATCGGGCGGCAGGGTGCAGAGCAGATCACTGCGGATGAAGTCGCCCGCCTGGCCGGGACAATCAATTATGAGGTCACCTGTTCGCTGCTGCCGCGCGTGGTGCGCATGTATTTGCGCGGCGGCCAGGTGGTTGAGACGGCCGCGCTGGGCGGAGAGGAATTTGCAGGCTGGGGAGGATGAAGAGAAATTAACCACGAAACACACGAAAAACACGAAAAAAAGAGAAGAATAACCAGCTATCTTCAGTAGGTTGGGCCTGCCCAGGAGGGGTTGAGCGGGACGTTCTGAACGTCGATATCAAGTGACCGAAGCGAAACCCAACGTTCTGATATAAAGGGCTGCACGCTGCTTGGAACGTGTCTCGATTTGATTTTGTGGCAGCACGCGCCTCAAAAATCTAAAGCCCCTCTTCAAACGCAAGGTAGATCGGGTGATTCGGCTCGGTCAGCCAACGGCGCAGCGCGCGCGGATAAAAGCGGTACTCGCTCAGAGCTTCAAGCGGCAGCCATTGCAGGCCAAGTTGATGGGTGTCCGGCGCTGAACCCCAGCCTGGCTCACCTGAAAGGATACGGGCGCGAAAGATGATATCCACCTGGTGCGCACCGCAATCCTCCGTACAAAATTCATCGCGCTCGGCGATGTAGTCGTGCACGTAACACAGCTCGCCAGCCTCGATCTCGACGCCCAGCTCTTCGCGGCATTCGCGCAGCAGGGCTTCCGGCAGCGTTTCGCCGTGATTCTGCCCGCCGCCGGGCAGCACAAAAAATTCGCCGTGGGCATCCTTCGCCCGGATGGCCAGCAGGGAATTTCCCCGCAGAATCAGGGCGCGCGCTGAAACCCGCGGCGATTTCACCGTTTGTGCCGCCGGCGGGCATTGGAGTGGGACTGCTGCGGCTGGCTGTCCAGCGTTTCGATGACGTAATCTTCCAGCTTATCCATATCAATTTCGCTTTCCAAAATCACGCGCCCGCGCATCGAAATGCCGGCGCGGATCACGCTGGCCGGGTCGCCGGAGACCAGCGGGTGCCATTCCGGCAGGTCCTTGCCCTCGGCCAGCAGGCGGTAGGCGCAGGTCTCGGGCATCCAGTTGAGCTTTTGCACCAGGTCGGTATCGAGTGTCAGGCAGGTGGGCACCAGCACGCTGCGCTCGGCGTAGCGGGTGCAGCGCGCGGTGCGGCGGTCGAACAATTTGCAGGCCACGTTGGTGTAGAAGACCTCTTCGGTGTCTTCATCCTGAAATTTGAACAGGCAGCAGCGCCCGCAGCCGTCGCACAGGCTTTCCCATTCCTCGCGCGTCATTTCGGCGAGGGTTTTTGTTTTCCAGAAGGGCAGCATGGGGGTGATTATACAGGGAAAGCCGTGAGTCGTGAGCTGGAAGATCGTGAATCGTGAATGGTGAACCGTGAACAGAACGTGACTCGTGAAAAGAGAATCGCAATCCTCGATTCACGGCTCACGATTTACGACTCGCGGCTTTCCACCGGCTGCCTTATGATCGTCTGCATGCGCTCGGGCTCCGAGCGGCGCGGGTCGGAGAGGTAGATCTCGTGGTGCTTGCCGCGCTTGCGCAGCCCCTGCGCTTCGATGAAGGCATGCAGGGCAGCCACCGTGGGACCTTCGGCGGAGTAGGGGCCAATGTGCATAATCTGTGCGCACAAATCTTCTTCAATGGTGGCAAGGAAAGCCTTTTCCAGTGCGGCCGAGATTTCCGGTTTTTTCTTGAGCGTTTCGGCGCGCACGTCCTCGAGTAGAGCCGGGGTGATAAAATCAGGCTGAAGGATGGCAGCGCGCCAGAGCCATTCCTCCCGCCGCTGCAGGTTGAAGGCGGCCATATCCTCCGCCCACCAGAAGGCTTCAACCGACATCACGCCAAAATCGAGCGAGGAGGACTGCTTTTTGGCTGCAAATTTGAGTCCGTAGGCGAGTGAATACAGCGCCTGCATGGCTGCGCCAAAATCCGGCGAGCGGTTCGGGTCGCCGCGGCCGTCAACGCACAGGTAAAGCAGCGGCGGGAGGGTGAGCAGGTGCGGTTCAGGGCCGGCTTTGAAATATTCTTTGAGTTGTTTGCGCAAATCGAGTTTTGTCATGACACACCTCCCTGAATGTGGATATTATAGCCCAGAGACGCGGCGGGCGGTGACGGAGAAAAGGGTGAAAATCCGGTTTCTTTCAAGAGAATACATTTTTGCGTGTAGGCATAATTTTGAGCATGCAAGTAGAAGATAGAAAAAATTCCCGCGTTAATGGTAGAAAAAAATCGGAGGTTATGAAGGTGTAGAATCTGCCGAAGAACACCCGCACCGGCAGAAAATGCCTGTGAATGTCTGCTTTTCACATTGCAAACGTGATAGAATTGCCCGCGTTCATTTGATCCCAACAACGATACAGGCAGCCATGACATATTCTGATCGAATCGCCTCCGCATTGACGCTCAAACCCGCCCAGGTAGCCGCCGCCGTGCAGCTGCTGGATGAGGGCAACACCATCCCGTTTATCGCGCGCTACCGCAAGGAAATGACCGGCACGCTCGACGAGGAACAGCTCCGCCAGGTGCAGGCTGAGCTGGAACGCCTGCGCGCGCTGGATGAGCGCCGCGCCGCCGTGCTGGCCTCGATCGCCGAGCAGGGCAAGCTGACCCCCGAACTGGAGGCGCAGATTCAGGCGGCTGAGACGATGACCGCGCTGGAAGACCTGTACCTGCCCTACAAGCCCAAACGCCGCACGCGCGCCAGCATTGCCCGCGAGAAGGGCCTGCAGGGGCTGGCGGACTTGATCCTGACCCAGGCGCGCACCCCGCACGATGCGGAATACACGGCCAAAGGCTACCTGAATGAGCAGGTGGCTTCGGTGGAAGAAGCACTGGCCGGCGCGCGCGATATCGCCGCCGAGACCATCGCTGAGCACGCCGATGTGCGCCAGCGCACGCGCGAAGCCGCGCTGCAGCATGCGCTGCTGACGGTCGAAAAGATTGACGGCGCGGTGGATGAGAAAAAGGTTTACGAGCTGTATTATCAGTTTGAATCGCTGGCCGGCCGGCTGCGCCCGCACCAGGTGCTGGCGATTGACCGCGGCGAGGAGGAAAAAGTGCTGCGGGTGCGCTTTACGCTGCCCGAGCCGGTCTGGCGCGGCGCGGTGAGCGCCAGCTTCAAACCGGACGAGCGCTCGCCGTTTGCGGATCAACTGCGCATAGCCATTGATGATGCCGCCGAGCGGCTGCTGATCCCGGCCATCGAGCGCGACGTGCGCCGCCGCCTGACCGAAACCGCCGGGGCGCACGCCATCCGCGTGTTTGCCGAAAACCTGCGCGGGCTGCTGCTGGTGCCGCCCATTGCCGGGCGCGCGGTGCTGGGCCTTGATCCCGGTTACCGCACCGGCTGCAAGGTGGCCGTGGTGGACGCCACCGGCAAGCTGCTGGATACCGCCACCATCTACCCGCACGAGCCGCAAAAGCGCTTCGATGAAGCCCTGGAAACGCTGCGCGGGCTGGTGGAGAAGCACAGGGTTACGCTGATTTCGATCGGCAACGGCACCGCCTCGCGCGAAACCGAAGCGCTGGCCGCCCGCCTTTGCCGCGAGGTGAAGGGGCTGCAATACATCATCACCAACGAGGCCGGCGCATCGGTCTACTCGGCCTCGCCGCTGGCGCGCGCCGAGTTCCCGCAGCTGGATGTGTCGCTGCGCGGCGCGGTCTCAATCGCGCGGCGCGTGCAGGATCCGCTGGCCGAGCTGGTCAAAATCGAGCCGCGCTCGATCGGCGTGGGCCTCTACCAGCACGATGTGGACCAGACCGCGCTGGCCGCCGCGCTGCACGGCGTGGTGGAGGACGTGGTCAACCAGGTGGGCGTGGATATCAACACCGCATCCGCTGCGCTGCTGACCTACGTGGCCGGCATCGGCCCGAAGCTGGCCGAAAAGATTGTGGCTTACCGCGATGAACACGGCCCGTTCCGCACGCGCGAAGCGATTAAGAACGTTCCGGGGTTGGGCCCAAAGGCGTTTGAGCAGTCGGCCGGTTTCCTGCGCATTATCGGCGGCGAGAACCCGCTGGACGCATCGGCCATCCACCCGGAGAGCTACGCTGCGGCCTCCGCAGCGCTGGAGCTGGCCGGCGTGCAGCCCGGCGCGCGCCCCGAGGAGGTGCGCCGCAAGCTGGCTTTCCTGCGCCGCGATGTGAAGCTGCCCGACCTGGCCGCCCGGCTGGGCGTGGGCGAGCTGACCCTGACCGACATCCTCGATCAACTCGCGCTGCCCGGCCGCGATCCGCGCGCCGATGCACCCGCGCCGATTTTGCGCTCGGATGTTTTGAAAATGGAAGACCTGAACCCCGGCATGCACCTGAAGGGCACCGTGCGCAACGTCGTCGATTTCGGCGCGTTCGTAGATATCGGCGTCAAGCAAGACGGGCTGCTGCACCGCACGCAAATCCCGCGCGGCGAAACGCTGGCGGTGGGCCAGGTGATCGAGGTGCAGATCCTCAAGGTCGAAGCCGAGCGGGGCAGAATCTCGCTGGGGTGGGGGTAGGAAGAATTTTAGATTTTGGATTTGAGATTGGCAGAATGAATTTTTGATCGGCGATTTCTGATTGTGGTTTGGATATCAACCGCCTGGCACTGTGCCGGGCGGTTTTCCGGCCCTCTCCCCTGGCTTATCGCGTGACCGCCGGGCCGTTTGGGGGCATTCCCCCTCTCCCTTTAGGGAGAGGGTTTGGGGTGAGGAAATTTCTACAACTTCGCGGCCAGCGCCTTGGCCCACGCCCGGATGGTATCCCAATCGCGGTAATCCCCGGGCACGGCCTGCACCACGGCCATCACAAAGGCCGCCTGCCACCACTTGAGCCTGCGCATATCGAGGCTGCCGCCGAAGAAGGCAACATCCGCCGGCTGCACCTGCGGGGCGGCCGCCAGCATGGGCTTGAGGTAGTAGCCCAGCGCGGTGAAGCGCTCCTTGAGGCTCAGCGCGCCGGGTTTGGCCGGTTCACTCACCAGGTTGGGGTCCAGCGTGAGCGGCACGGCGGGCAGCGGCGCACCCGGTACCCGGGTGAGGCGCATGGCGCAGGCGAAATAGGCCGCCTTCTTGCGGCTCAACACGGACTGGCTGCGCCGGACGAAGCGGCGCGCGGCCGCCTGCCAGCCGAAGATCATCGGCGCGCCGACCACAACCGCATCGTAGGCGTTCAGGTCGTTCACCTGCTCCATCGGCAGGGCGGTTGCATGGTGCCCGGCAAGAGTCAGCGTTTCAGCGACGGCGGCGGCCACCTCGGCGGTCGAGCCGGCGTTGGTGGCGTAGGCGACGAGGATTTTACTCATGGTAAAAACCCTTCAATATGGAGAAAACTACAGAGACACAGAGGACACAGAGATAAGAGCTTGAAAAGGGAGAAGCCAAGATTATCTCTCCCATTATTAAATATCTGCTCAGTGATCTCTGTGTCTCTGTGGTTTATCTTCTCAATACTGCCCGAAGGCTTTGGCAAAAAAGCGGTGGAAGGCGTGAATCGACTTGACCTCGCCGGCATACATCAGGATGCACTTGCCCATCACGGGGGTCACGCCAAGCTCGCGCGCGGCTTTGATCACATCCAGCGACTGCGCGCCCTGCTGCACCCAGATGCGCGTGATGCCCAGCGCGGCGGCCTCGCGCAGCACTTCAGCGGCCTGCTGCGGCTTCACGCAGATCACCGCACCGTCGATTTTGCCGGCCAATTCGGCCAGTGAAGCATAGCACTTGTCGCCGAGGATGGTTTCCATGTGCGGGTTGACGCCGTAGACTTCAAAACCGCGCGTTTTCAGCTCGGGGTAGATCGCGGTGCCGAATTTCTGCGGCGAGCGCGACACACCAACCACGGCCAGTCGTTTGGCCTGGAGGAACTCTTTGATTGTTGCGTCCATTGATCGTGCCTTTAACGAAAAAATGGGGATGGTTAATCCTACACCATTAATACGGAAAAAGAAATCATCCGTTGCGGATTGGAGGGTCAACTGCTTTCATCTTGAGCCGGGGGTGAAGCTTTAGAGCAGGGGTAGGGTGGGTGGGGGGACCAGGTGACGACCTTTGGGACTGGCGTCCGAGTCCCCGCAACCCACCGAGAACTAAAAGCTAATCGCTAACAGCTAATCTCTCGCGCGCCTGCTCGACATACTCCAGCGACTGGTGGCGGAAGTAGGTGTTGTAGAGCGTGGCGTAGTGCCCGCCCTGCGCCAGCAGCCCGTCGTGGTTGCCCTGCTCGATGATGCGGCCCTTTTCGATGACGATGATGCGGTCGGCCGATTTGACCGTCGAGAGCCGGTGGGCGATGAGGATGCTGGTGGTGCGCTTGAGGATCAGGTTAAGTGCCTGCTGGATCTGCCATTCGGTAAAAGGATCGATGCTGGCGGTGGCTTCGTCGAGGATGAAAACGGCCGGCTTTTGCACCAGCACGCGCATCAGCGAGACGAGCTGGCGCTGGCCCATCGAAAGGCGCGCGCCGCGCTCGCCCACCTCGCTGTCCAGCCCGTCGGGCAGCGTTTCCAGCCACTCGCCGCCGCCGATCTGCCGCGCGATGGCTTCGATCTCCTCGCGCGAAACGTCGGATTTGGCGTAGCGGATGTTCTCCAGCACGCTGCCGGAGAACAGGAACGGCGACTGCGAGACGATGCCGAGGTGCCTGCGGTAGTCGGTCAGGTCGAAGGTGCGGATGTCGCGCCCGTCGATACGGATGGCGCCGGACTGGAACTCGTAGAAGCGCGCCACCAGCTTGGCGATCGAGGATTTGCCCGCGCCGGTGTGCCCGACCAGCGCCAGCGTTTCGCCGGGGCGCATGTGCAGGCTGAAGTCGTCCAGCACGGTCTCGCCGGATTTGTACTCAAAGGTGACGTGGTCAAATTCCACCTCGCCGCGCAGATCGCCGGCCGGCTGCGCGTCCACCTGGGTGACGGCCGGTTCGGCGTCGATCAGCGCGAAGACGCGCTCGGCGGCCGAGAGGCCGTTTTGCACCTGGGTGAAGAAGGAGGCCAGGTTGAGCACCGGGAAGAGGAAGCGGTCAAAGCTCATCAGGAACAGGTACCACGCGCCGACGGTGACCGCGCCGGCCGCGGCCGACAGCCCCCCGAAGTAGACCAGCGCGGCGGTGATCAGCCCGCCGATGGCGTTGAGCGTGGGGAAGACGATGGTCAGCACCAGCCCGCGGCGCACGTTGACGTTGTAGGCAGTCCGGTTGGCCTGCGAGAATTCCTCGTAGATGTGTGCTTCCTGGCGGAAGTTCTTGGCTACGCTGATGCCGCTGACCGTTTCCTTAATAGTCGAGTTGACGTTGGCCATGGCGCGCATGCCGTTGCGCGTCACCTTGCGGGCAAGCTTGCGGTAGAGCACGGTCAGCACCACCACCAGCGGAACGATCGCCAGCAGGTAGAGCGTCAGCAGCGGGTCGATGGTGAACAGCACCACTGCCAGGATGAGCGACTCGATCAGTTGGGAGGCGGTGTCGTTGATGAGCGTGATGAGCTGGCCGAAATCCTGCGTGTCGGAGGTGATTCGCGAGGCGACCTTGCCGGAGGCAAACTGGTCGTAGAACGACAGGTCGTGCGAGGTGGCCGCGCTGAAGGCGTCCACGGCCAGTTGATAAATCACCGTGGCGATGGCGCGGGTGGCCAGCCGGCGCGCGATCCAGTTGCACACCCAGCCGGTTGCGCCCACCAGCAGCACCGCCCCGGCGAGCATCACGCCGGGCGCAGCGCTTGCGGAGCCTTCAAGCTGGTCGATGCCGCGCGAGACGATGATCGGCAGCAGCGCGCCGCAGCCCGCCACAATCAGCGTAAATAGCACCAGCAGCGCAAGCTTACCGGCCACCGGTTTGAAGTAAACCACCGCTCGCCGGACAAGCTGCCGGTCGGAGTACTGGCGGTCGTATTTTTCTGCGTCAAGTCCTTCAAAGAAGCCCATGTGTCAGCCTTTTGCGGTTAGCTAATCGCTAAAAGCGATTAGCGATTAGTAGAAGATCGGATACGGTGAATAAGAACGTTGAGCATTTTTCCGATTTCATCCAACGTGAATGATGAAGCGTGCTGGTCAGCGGTGAGGTGGCCGAGATCGCGGGCGAGTTCGAGTTCGTAGGACAGTTCGCTGGCGAACCGGCGGCCATTTGTAAAAAATGGGCCAGCTCTGGATCGCCGTTGCGCCCGCAGCCTTCGGCGATATTCGCCGGGATCGAGACGGCCGCGCGGCGAATCTGGCTGGTGAGGCCGTAGATTTCCTCTTTCGGGAAGCTGGTTGTTTCACGATAGACCGACAAAACCAGTCCATGCGTCTTTTGCCAAACCTCCAATTTGCGAAAATCCTTCATTGTTCTTCTTTTTTCCTGGCTAATCGCTAAAAGCCAATTGCTAATCGCTAAGAAGCAAATATGCGCCGATACGCTTCGCTGCTTTCCAGCAGCTCGTCGTGCGTGCCGATGGCGGCGATGCGCCCCTGGCGCAGCACCACGATCAGGTCAGCCCAGCGAATTTGCGAAAGCCGGTGGGTGATGATCAGCGTGGTGCGGCCCTTGGCGGCCTGGTAGATGGCGCGCTGAATCTTATCCTCGGTGGCCGAGTCAATCGCGGAGGTCGAATCATCCAGGATCAGGATGCGCGGATCGGTCAGGAAGGCGCGCGCCAGCGCGATGCGCTGTCTTTGCCCGCCCGAAAGCGTCACGCCGCGCTCGCCGACCACCGTCTGGTAGCCGTCCTTGAAGCTCATGATGAATTCGTGCGCCTGGGCGGCCTTTGCCGCCGCCTCGATCTGCTCGGGCGTGGCGTCCGGCTGCCCGAAGGCGATGTTCTCGGCGATGGTGGAGGAGAACAGGAAGATATCCTGCTCGATGATCGAAATGCCGCGCCGCAGCGTCTCCAGGTTCCACTCGCGCACGTCCACGCCGTCCACGCGCACTGAACCCGAGCTGACGTCGTAGGTGCGGTTGACCAGGCGCGCCAGGGTCGTCTTGCCCGAGCCGGTCTGCCCGACGATGGCCACGGTCTTGCCGGCCGGCACGCTGAAGCTCAACCCCGCAAGCGAATCGTCCGGCACGCTGGTTTCAATCGGCTCGACGGGGCGCACCACGCCCAGCGGCGGTTTGTGCTGGCGCGAACCCTCCTCGGCAAAGCCGGGCAGGTCCAGCGCGCCGCCGGCTGCCTGCTCGTTGGCCGAATAGGAGAAGCTGACCGCGTCGAATGTGATCTCGCCGCGCATGGGACCTTTGTAGCCGGCGGTGTTCTGGTCGAGGTTGTTTTCGCGGTTGATCACCTCGAGAATGCGGCGCGCTCCGGCCAGTCCCAGCGCGATGCGCGAATAGGCCCAGATCGACGAGAAGGTGGGGAAGTCCAGCATCAACAGCAGGCCGAAGTAACCCACCACGTCGCCCAGTTGAAGCAGCCCCTGGCGGTAGAGCAGCACGGCGTGCAGCAGCCCGGCGGCCAGCGCGATGTAGAGCATCAGCAGCGGCAAAAAGCGCGCTTCGATGTCGCCCTGCTTGACCGCGGCGTCGCGGAAGCGCGTGGCGTTGCGCGCAAAGCGGTCCTTCTCGCTGGCTTCCTGCGCCGAGCCTTTCACCACCTCGATGCCGTCCAGCGCTTCGGCCAGGCGCATGTTCAGCGCGCCGAAGGAAACGCGCACCTCGTCGGTGACCGGCTCGAGCGACTTCAGGTACTGTCGCAGCAGGATGAAGTAGATGATGATGAAGACGATCGGCGTGAGCACCAGCGAGGGGTGGTAGCGCGGTGCCATGATCAGCGGCATCACCAGGAAGGTGAGCGAGCCAATCACCATGTTGAAGCCGGGCGAGAACATGAAGTTCACCTCGCGCACATCGTTGGTGGCGCGCGCCATGGTGTCGCCCACCGGCTGCAGCGAGTGGAAGGTCATGCTTTTTCCCAGCAGCGAGGTGTACAGCTCGTCGCGCACGTCTCGCTCGGCGCGCTGCGCCAGCAGCTCGAAGCTGAAGTTGCGCATGAGCTGCAAAAAGCCGCGCGAGCCCTGCGAAATGGCGATCAGCACCGCGATGGTGCCCAGGTAGGTCAGTTCGGACGGCTTGGAGAGGATGAAGTTGAAAGCCGAGCCGATCAGTTGCGGTCCCCAGCCGGCGGCCACCGCGTTGGTGATCGAGCCGGTCAGCGCCAGCAGCCACAGGTGCCAGTTGCGCGCGGCGTGTGAGAGCACCCAGCGCCACGGTGAGCGCCGGTCGGTGCGGTAGCGGTCGGGCAGGGTAAATTCAGAGGTGGAGGGGAGAGCGGTATCAGTCAAATGAGCACCTTGTTCAAGATTAACTACAGAGAAGAGAAACCACACAGGCCCGAAATTATTCTTGAGAAATTAGTGAGCCTATAAATATTGAAACGAAGCTCATTGTAACGCAAAACCCGCAGATTCGGATCGTTCTTTTGGATAGTTTGTTCTATGAGGTGGCGTGGTCATGCCTTGCTTATCCCGTTCTTGCGCCCGCTTGCAGAACTCCCTATAATGGATTCGACGTTTCCGCCCCAAATTCCGCGCGGTATACATTCAACAACCATCCCAGCCGCTGAGCGACCCTCGGCGGCGATTGTTTTTCAGCACAGGAGGTGATGTATGACACGCACTCCCCGTGAAACGGTGGCCGGTTTCTTTGAGCAAGTCATCAACCAGCGCCGGTACGACCTGATTGATACATTCTTCCACACCGATGCGATCAGTCACAACCCGCCCTATGCCGGCTGCGGGCTGATCACCAGCGAGTATGATGGCGTCATCCGCGTGCGCATGGTGGCGCCGGGCGGTCCCGCCGAGGGGTTGGTGCAGGTGGGCGACGAAATCCTCGAGGCGGCCGACGCGCAGCACACCTGGACCGGTTTCGACGCGTTGAAAACGGGCCTGTGGGGGCAGGGGGTGGCCGGCACGAAGGTGGTGCTGCAGATTCGCCGCGGCGAGGAGCTGCTGGAGGCAACCGTGGAGCGCGCGCTGGTGGCCGGATTCGACCAGCGCTTCGGCGCGGTGCGCGAATCGTTCATACGCTATCTGCAGGACGAAGCGCCCGATCTGCAGGTGACGGTCGAGCGCGTGGTGGAGCAGGGCGATATGGTGGCGGCATACGTGGTCAACCGCGCTACCAGCAGCGCATACAACCGCCAGGCGGCCTGGGCCGAATGCGACCTGTTCCGCGTGGCGGACGGGAAGATTGTGGAAAGCTGGGGCGTGGAAGACAGCCTGTCGTGGATGCGCCAGCAGGGTTTCCGTTTTTTGCCGCCGGAAGAATGAGCGGGAGATTCACCCCAGAAACGCAGAAATCGCGGTGAAGCAAAGATTGCCGGGAGGTTTTTTTTGGTCGAACCATCGGACGCCCGGCTGAATGGCTGGTTGACGCACCGCTTCAATGGCGCAGCACAATGAAAGCTTCTTCGTCCCTGGCACGGCCTCGGCATCACAGGTGCACAGGATAAAACCTTGACTGGATAGATCGTGTATAATGCAGTAAACCAGGGGCCGAAAAGCCCCTGGTTGGTTATATCCTGTCAAATGACACGGCCTGCTGGCCCCGCGAGGTTGTTTTGAACATCTCCATTGATGCGGATGCCTTCATTCTGCTGATCGGCCTGCCCGCGCTGGCGGTGACGCTGCTGTACCTCAGGCGCAGGCGCAGCGGGGCGCAGTTGTTCCTGCTGGGCGCGTTTGGACTGTATCTGGTTCTGCTGATTGCGGCCACGCTGCTGCCGATTGACCTGTCGCCGGACTACCGCGCCATCATGCAGCGCGACACCACCTTCGCCGGGCGCATGAACCTGATCCCGTTCTACTTTGGGCCGTACGGCAGCCTGTGGAACTACCGTTTCATGCTGATTTCCAACATTCTGCTGACTGTGCCGTTCGGATTGGGCATCGGTTTCCTGGCGCGGGTGCGCCCGCGCGACCTGCGCTGGCTGCCCTGGGCGGTGGGCTTTGGCATCGAGGGCGCGCAGCTTGCCCTGGGGCTGGCGCAGGGCTATCCGTACCGCGTGATCGATATCAATGACACGATCATGAACGCGCTGGGTGTGGCCCTGGGCTATGGGCTGTTCTGGCTAATCGGCAAACTGGCGTTGTGGCTGGCGCGGCGGCAGGCGGCGCGCCCGGGCGGGCTGGCCGGGGCGGTGGTGACGGCCGCCGAGCGCAGTTTGAAATGATGAACACTCCAAAACAAATAAATATTTTGCGCTGCACCCCCGACCAACCGGTTTGGCAGCGCAATGATTACGAACACATCATCCGCAACGACGACGATTACCGCCTGATTCACCAGTATATTGAAGCTAACCCTGCCGTGTGGCCAGAAGACGAGGAAATTCCTGCCGGACGGATGCAACCCTGACCCGCAGAATTAGACCGCGGCTGCCGCTGTTTCCGCCACCGCTTCAACGATCTGAGCATCCGGCAGCTCGGCTTCGATGTTGCGGATGCGCGGGTTGGCCCAGGCCAGCGCGCTGACGGCCAGCAGAATCAGCCCCGAGAGGACGAACATCAGGCCCATGCCGCGCCCCACCCCGCTGCCGATCAACCCCGCCAGCGGCGAGGCGGCCAGCGCGCCGCCGGTTTGCATCAGCGGTTCGAACACCCGGTCGGCCAGCGGACCGGCCAGCAGGAAGGCGATCGGCATCATTGATTGTGCGATCATGCTGCGAATGGCGAAGACGCGCCCCTGCACATCCGGCGCGACCTTGCCGGCAAAGATGGCCTGGGTGGAACCGGAAGACAGCGGGATGGCAAACAGCAGCAGGGCGAAGCCCGCACCGATGACCCACGGGCTGGGCCGCGCGCCGACCATCACCACGCCCAGCGCGGCCAGCGCGATGAACCCGACCGTGCCGAGGATGCGCCGTCTGGGCCCGCCCCAGGTGCTCATCAGCAGGCTGCCCAGCAGCATGCCCGCACCGGCGGCCATCTGCACCGCGCCCAGCACGGTGGGCGAGTGACGCGAGAGCACCAGCGGGCTGAGCAGCACCGAGGTGATGTTGAAGAGGAAGTTGACCAGCGCAAAGTACCACAGCAGCCCGAACAGTCCCGGCCGCAGGCGCAGGTAGCGCCAGCCGAAGGCGGCATCCGCAAGCCAGCGGTGCTTGCCAGCCGGGCCGGTGGGCGTGGTCAGCGCGGGCTGCGGGATGCGCGTGGCCAGCAGCGCGCCAAGCGCGAAGAAGTATGTGGCGAAATCGATGATCATCACGCCGCCCAGCCCGATCAAGCCGTAGAGCAGGCCGCCCAGCAGGGGGGTGATCAGCCCGCCGAGCGCCTCAGCCAGGTTGCGCAGCCCGCTGGCGCGCCCCAGGTCCTTCTTGGGCACCAGCATGACCACCGACGCGCCGAAAGCCGGCTCCTGAAAGGCAGCGAAGACCGAGCCAAAAGCCGCCAGCAGGTAGATGTTCCAGACCGCCAGGTTGCCGGTGAGCGCGATCGCGGCGGCTGCGGCGGTGATCAGCGCGTTGCCGGTGTCGGCCAGCAGCATGATCTGCTTGCGGTTGCGCCGGTCGGCCAGCGACCCGCCCAGCGGCGCGAGCAGGATGCGCGGCAGCGTGCCGAACAGCACGGTCAGCGCGAAGGGGGTCGCTTCGCCGGTCTGCTGGTAGATCCACACGCCCAGCGCAAAATTGGTCAGCCCGGAGCCGAGCAGCGAAATGGTCTGCCCGGCCCACAGGAGGAGAAAGCGGCGCATATTTTGAGGGGTTTCAGCGTTCATTGCACTCCTAAAATTCGTGTAGCCATTAATATGAATACGAATATTGATCCAATCCAGGCAGAAATGCTGTCCCGGATCGGTTCTTGCTTACCAAAGTTCAAATCTGGCCCCGTTTCAGTCCGCAGCGGGCGGCTCGGCGGCGTCTTCAGGGTAGTAAAACACCGGGTAATAAGCCAGCGTTAAATTGTAGGCCTGGTCTTCCGGGCTGTCGTTCTGGTCGAATTCCTCCAGCAGCGCCTCAAGGCGTTTCAGGATCTCGTTGATGCGCGCTTCAGAGAGGCGCGCGGTGACCCGCTTGAGCATCACTGGCCGCGGCGTGGGCGGCGCGCCCTGTTCCAGCGCCAGGCTGCGCGCCTGCAGCGAGCGCAGCAGGTCGTCGCGGGTCGAATCCAGCGCGGAGGTGACCAGGCCGTACAGGCTTTCCTTGCCCTGGGCGGTCTGAAAATTGAACAGGCTGGAATCGACGTCCAGGTTGACGGCCACGGCGCGGTAAGTCTTCTCGATCAGGTTGCCGACCGTGCGGGTCTCATCCACCACCAGCAGGCCGTGTTTTTCGAGCAGGTTGATGTGGTAGTACAGGCGGGTGGGGGCCAGCCCCAGCCGGCCGGCCATTTCGCGCACGGTGTGGGGGCGCGCGGCGCACAGCTCGATGATCTGCGCCCTGAGCGGATCCGAAAGGACGCGCAGCGTTTCGAGGTCCTGAATCTTGTGGGTGGAAGGAGGGTTTTTGACGTTCATATTATTTTTACCATTCAAATAAAGTTGAACGTTAAAAGTATAGCAGGTCTGTCGGTGAATGTCAATAGGCAGTATGGTGTCAAATCACAAACCTGCATGGCGATTTGAATTGTTATTCAACCAAAACAGTATGCCAGCCTGCGGCGCGGTGAATGTTTGCTCATGGGCGTAGAAGGGTGTTCCAAAGAAAACCCCAACAAAGTCATCATGATTGCCGCATTTGTGATACATTCAGCGTATCAACCTTCTCCATTTTTCCTGTGTGCTCATGGTGCAGGAGGTCAATCATGCCCAAATCACCCTTCATCGCTTTGGAAACGATCAACGGGATTGTCCGGAACATCGAAGGCCAGCTCTCCACCGATGGATGGTTGGGGGGAAATGTCGTTCTTTCTGGCGAAAAAATCACAGATGCCCTGAATAAGTGCGCCAGGGAAGGGTATGAGCTTTTTGATACCGATGTCGTCGGAGAAAAGAAAATCTACCGGTTAAAATTAAAAACAAAGTAGCGGCGGGCCGCGGCCCGCCGCCCGGTGGATATTTTCTCAGGGTCGGCTAGCGGGCCTGAATCTCCATCTCCAGCTCAATCTCATCGCGGATCGGGATGCCGTGCTCACCCAGCAGCGGGATCTCCGGTTTAAGCTCGCGCCGGGCAGCATCCACCGCGCCGGGGCGCAGCGCGCGCAGCCGAAAACCGCGCTTCTGGTAAAAGCGCAGCGCGTTCAGATTGTCGTTGGTCGTCACCAGCGTCAGGCGCGCGCAGCCGGCCGCGCGTGCCAGCCCGGTCACCGCTTCCACCAGCGCGCTGCCGATGCCGCGGCGCTCGCGCAGGCTGTCGAGCGACATCAGCTCGCATTCGGCCCCGTCAATCCGGTAGGTGGCCAGCCCGACCACTTCCCCGCCCATTTCTGCCGCCATTCCGGGCAATTCGTCCATGCGATAAAGCTCTCCGCGCACGGCCATCCATTCTGACCCCCAGCGCGAGCGCATCCATTCGCGCAGCCAGGGCCGGTCGGCGGGCGCCAGCGGGCGCAGGGTCAGGCCGGGCAGGGGTTCAGTCGGTGCGGGCAGCGAACTTGTGTCCATCTTCCCTGCACAGCAACTGCACCAGCCGCCGCCCCGACATCACCCCGGTCGGCAGCCCGCCGCCGGGTTCAACCCACTGCCCGCACATGTAGAAGTTCTGCAGCCCCGGCAGCCGCTGCGGCATGGGCTTCATCACCGTGTCGGCGTTCTGCGGGGTGATCAAAAAGCCCTCAAAGCTGCCCTGCCAGTTGCCGGTGTAGCGCTCAAAGGTCAGCGGCGTGGACACGTCCACCATTTCCACCTGTTTACCCAGCCCGGGGAAGCGCTCATCCAGCGCGGCCACCACCTGGCGGGCCACCTGATCCTTCTTCTCCTGGTAGGCGGCCGGGTCGCGGGCCAGTTCCTTCCAGTAGGCATAGTCAGAATACAGCATCACCGTCAGGCTGGTCTTGCCGGGCGGCGCCAGGGTGGGATCGTGGTTGAAGATCTGCACGTTGAGCTGCTCGACGCGTTTACCGCCGATCTCCTGCGGATGGCGCAGCGGGATGCTGTAGCCGGAAACGGTGTGCGGCAGGTCGGCAAAGCTGCGGTTGACGCCCACGCCCACGTAGACCAGCGGCGGGAAGACCGGCCATTTTTCGTACGGCTCGCGCGTCTTTTCGTCGGCGTATTGGCCGCCCAGCAGGTCAAAGATGGTGGCGTGCCCGTCGGCGGCTGAGATGACCCGCCCGGCGCGCTGCTGGCTGCCGTCCGCCAGGCGCACGCCGACCGCGCGGTCATTTTCCACCAGGATTTGCTCGACGCGCTGGCCGTAGAAGACCTGCCCGCCCAGCGCCTTGTAGCGCGCCTCAAGTGCCTGCGAGAGCGGCAGCGAGCCGCCGATCGGGTAGCCAGCGTTGCGCTGGTGCAGGTAGGCGAAGGTGCCCAGCAGGAAAAACAGCGAAAATTCCGGCGGCCACAGCTCCCGGAAGGCCGCGCGCAGCAGCGGATCCTTGAAACGCGCCACAAACTGCTCGGTGGTGGTGGTCAATGTGCGCTGCAATTCGCGGCCGCGCAGCAGAAAGGTGGCCGCCTGCCGCAGCCCCTTGCCGAGCTTGACCAGCGGCGGATCGCTCTCGAGGGGTTGGTCAAAGAGCGTGATGCCCAGGCGGATGCCGCGGGTGAAAGCGCGGATGGCGGCCGAATCCTGCGGCGCCAGTTCGATCAGGTGCTTTTCCAGCCGGTCGACGTCGCAGTAGAAGATGACCGTGCGCCCGTCGCGGCCCTCGTAGCGCATGTACTCGTCCGCGTCGACGAACTGCCGTCCCTGCGCCACGCCCACCTCGCGCCAGTAGCGGTTGAACGGGCTTTTGGGCGATGAACCGACCAGCCAGTGGACGCAGCCGTCGATGGTGTAGCCCTTGCGCTTCCAGGCGGTGCACAGGCCGCCGGGCAGCGTGTGCATTTCGTAGATGCGCGTCTGGTAGCCGTTCATCTGGGCATAAATGCCCGCCGACAGCCCGGCAAAGCCGGCGCCGATGATAATGATGGAGTTGTCCTGCATGGGAGATGACCTCGGTGAGAGAGGGGATGCTTCATTCTAGCACGCTGAAGCGGCGTTGAAACCGCCCAAAAGGATGGGCTGCTTCCCGCGTGGATGAGCGGTGCGGACCGACCTACGAGATCGTTCCACCGGTTCACGCTTCAGGGTTCACGTATTGCCTTCACCCCAGCAGCACGGCGTAATAAATGGTCGCGGCGATGTGGACGAAGGCCACCAGGAAGAGCGTTAGCCCGAGCGGGATGTGCACGGCGTGCCAGAGGGCCAGCAGGCGGCGGGCTGAGCGGCGGTTGCGGAGCGCGCGGGCCAGGCGGTCGCGTTCGCGGCGCAAATCGCGCAGGTGGCTGGCTTTGCGCTGCTCTGGACTGCGTGTAGCCCGTCCAAGCACAGCCAGCAGGCCGGCAAAACCGGGTCTGGCCGCCGGTTGGGTGGGGTCGGCGGGCTGCCCGGCCTGCATTTCCGCCTCGATTTGCCCCACCTGGTACTCCAACGCGGCCAGGCCGATCTCCATGCCGTCGGCGGTGCGCGGCACGGAGGTGTAGATATAGCGGCCGATCACGCCGCTGAGGACGATCAGCACGGTCAGCAGCGACAGCACGCCCGCCAGTCCCTTGAACTGCCAGCCCGGGTGCAGCAGCACCATGAACGGCCCCACCAGCCCGGTGAAGATGTGAAATTCGAGCCAGTGTGACATCTGTCCCCACCTTGCCAGGCGGGTGCGCTTGCGCAGCGAGTAGAGCGTTTCGGTCATCAGCATCAGCACAAAGCCCGCCACGCCCAGCCCGTGCCCGAACAGGCTGCTGGCGCGCGGCGTAGCGCCGGAGAGCATTTGCACCAGCAGGTAGGCCAGCGCAATCAGGATCATGGCGAGCACGGCAAACAGCAGTTCACGCGATTTTTGCAGCATGTTTCACCCGGTAGCCTTCCCAATAATCGCCCAGCAGCCTGGCCAGGTCAGCGTTATCGCTCAGCAGCGCGGGGCGCAGTTCGCCGAGGTCCGCCTGCTCCTGGATGAGCACCTGGATGGGGCGCGAGAGGGTCTGGTCGCCCATCACCACCGCGCCGACCATGACATTCTCCTTGAGGTACAGGCGCAGGCGGTTGTCGCCGGCGTAGGTCTGTGCCGCCACCGCCTCGGGCGAAAGCCGCCACAGCTCGCTGTCGCCGCGCATGATGCCGGTCACGTCGGCGTCGCCTTTGGGCCGTCCGCCGGCGGTTTCGCCCTTGCCCACGCGCCCGATGATGGTGGTGACCAGCCCAGCCAGGCGCGTGACGTTGAAGGGGAATTTTTTTTCGTAAATCACGTCGCCGCCGGCCATGTTGGCCCCGGCCGCGCGCCCCTGCTGAATGGCGGGTGTCCACAGGCTGTCCAGCAGGTGCTGGCCGCTCTGCGCGTCAAACACCTGGGCCACGTCCCCGGCGGCGAGAACATCCGGCGCGGAGGTGCGCAGATGGTCGTCGACAATAATGCCGCGCTGCACCTTCAGCCCGGCCTGCACGGCCAGCTCCATGCGCGGTTGGATGCCAATGGCAAAGGCCGCCATCTGGCAGGGCAGCGTCAGCGGGCGGCCGTTTTCCTCGGCTTGCACGGCGGTCACGCGGCCATTTTGTCCCTGCACCTCGACCAGGTTGGTGTGGTAGTGAATTTTCACGCCGTCGTGTGCCAGGCGGCGCTCCACGATGCGCGATTCGACCTCGTCCAGCACGGCGGACCAGTAACGATCGCCGCGCAGGAAGTAATGCACCTCCACGCCGCGGGCAGCCAGGCCTTCGACCAGCTCCAGAGCGGTGATGCCGCCGCCCACCACCACCGCCCGCCGGGCATGCCTCGCCAGCTTAAGAATGTGTTGGCAATCGGCCATTGAATCCAGTTTGACCACGCCCTCCAGATGCATGCCGGGTGTGTCGGGCATGGCGGCGGCCGCGCCCGTGGCGATCAGCAGGCGGTCGTAACGCAGCGCGCGTCCGTCTTGCAGCCTGAGCGTGTGCGCCTCCGGCTGGATAGCCTGTACGCCAGCCGGGACAAACTCAAACCGCTGGCGGGCGAAGAACTCGCGCGGGAACTGGTAGACCTGCTTTTCGGGCAGCTCGCCCGAAAGCACATAGGCCAGCCCGGGCCGCGAGTAGTGCACGTGCGGGTCGGCGGTCAGAATCTGGATCTGGCCGGCCGGGTCGCGCGCGCGGATGGCGTTGGCGGCGGCCAGCCCGGCGGCACCGGAACCGATGATCGCATACAGGCTCATTTGGCCGCCTTCAGCGGGATCTGCTCGAGCGGGGCGGCGTCGAAGCGCAGCACACCGCGCGGGCAGCGTTTGACGCACTCGCCGCAGGTCAGGCATTTGCTTTCGACCACCGCCAACCCCTGCAGCGCGTACAGGCGCACGTCAATGCCCAGCGGGCAGTTGTACGAGCAGATGCCGCATTGCACGCAGCGCTGCGGGTCGGGCACCACCGCCTGCGATGCCAGCCGTTCGTGTTTCTGGGTGGTTTTGGTGAAGATGGATCGGAAGTTCATTGGCTGGATCTGGCTCTAATCGTCATGTTTCTGTCCGTCGGCATGGCATTCCATGCAGCGGCTGATGTAGTCGGGGATGCCCTCTTCGTTGTGCTTTTGGGTCAGTTCACCCTCGTTGTGGCAGTTGAAGCAGGTGTAGGCGCTGCCGCCGCCCGGGTGGCAGGTGGCGCAGGTGCCGTTTGCGCCGCCGTGGTTGAGCGGGAAGCTGTGGCTGAAGTTGGCCGGCAGCCAGCCGGTGGTGGCGTGGCACTGCGAGCACTGCCCGCTGAAGTGGTTGGCCGGGCGGCTGTGGCATTGCTGGCAGTCGGTGGCGCCGGCTGCAGCATGGTTGAAGCTGGCCGGCCGCCAGGCGCTGGTGGCGTGGCAGGCCGAACATTGACCATTATAATGGTTGGCCGGCCGAACTGCCGAGTGGCAGGACTGGCAATCGGTGGCGCCGGCGGCCTGGTGGTTGAAGTTGGCTGGTCGCCAGGCGGAGGTGGCGTGACAGGCCGAGCATTGCCCGGCGTAGTGGTTGGCGGGCCTTTTGTTGGTGTGGCAGGACTGGCAGTCGCTGGCGGCCGCGGCGGCGTGGTTGAAGGTTGCCGGGAGCCAGGCAGCGGTGGCGTGGCAGGCCGAACACTGCCCGGCGTAGTGGTTGGCGGGCCTCTTGTTGGCGTGGCACTGCTGGCAGTTGGTGGCGCCCACCGCCTGGTGGTTGAAAGTTGCCGGCAGCCAGGCGTTGGGGCTGTGGCACAGCGCGCATTCGCCGCTGTAGTGACCGGCGGGACGCACAGCGGCGTGGCAGGTGGAGCACAAATTGGGTGTGCCGGCATAAACGCCCTCGACATGGCAGTCCTGGCATTGCAGCAGCGCGTGCGCGCCGGTCAGCGGGTAAAAAGCATGCACCGCGCCGGGGCTGCCGGGCGGGAAGAGCACCATGCGCGGGTCGATGGCGGCCTGCGGGGTGGGGGTGGGCTCGCCGGGCGCGGCGGTGGCCTGCCCGCCGGCGGCCGCGCTGGAATTGCGTGCCAGGTCGTACAGGTTGGCCAGCGGGATGGAGGCATCCCGGGCCAGCAGGCTGAGCGCCAGGATGGCGTTGCGGAAGCCGATGAAGCCCTGCGGCGAGGCTGAGGGCGTGTAAACCAGTTGGTCGAGCTCTACCAACAACCCTTCCAATTCGCGAACCAGCGCTGCGCGCAGCGGGGATTCGTCCTGGGCAGGCACGTTTTGCAGCAGCGCCAGCTCGTGTTCGATCTCGGTGTTCACCGCGGTCAGCACGTCGACTTCAGCGGCGGTGGCTTTGACTGCCTCCAACGCGCCAATGCGCCGCTCGAGCAGCGTCAGGCCAAACGCAGCGCGCCGCTGCGGTCCGGGTTGCAGGTCCAGGTAGGCGTGTTCGGCGGTGTATTGCACCGCGAACACCGCCTGTCCGGGCCGGTAAGGGCCCAGCGTGGCCAGCGCGGCCCCGGCAGCGCCGGTCAGCACGGCAGCCAGCATCAAGGTGAGTGCAAGTACCAGTAATAATCTTGCTTTCATAATGACCTCAATCGCCTTCCGGCTTGCGCCCGTCCAGGTGGCAGGCGGCGCAATCGGGGAAGCGGTCGGCGCCGATGCCTTCTTCGGCGTGCTCCTGGCGCAGATCGGCTTCATTATTATGCTCATGGCAGCCGTAGCAGGTGTACTGAGTGTACGCGCCGGCGTGGCAGGTGGCGCAGGTGCTGAGCTGGCCGCCGTGGTCGAGCGGGAAGGCGTGCTCGAGCAGGCGGGCGGGCTGCCAGGTGTCGGCGGTGTGGCATTCCTGGCAATTGGTGCCGAAGAAGCCAGCGTGAATGGCGGGCTCGGCGTGGCACGAAACGCAGGCCGCCTGCGCGGCGGTGAAGTTCTGCGCGGCGTGGCAGTCCAGGCATTGCAGCGCGGCATGACGCCCTTCCAGCGGGAAGACCGCGGCGTGGTCAAAGTTGGCCATGCGGTCGCTGCCGTCGTGGCAGCCGGCGCAGTCTGCGCCGAAGGTCAGCACGTGCTTGTCCATGAAGGCCGCGTCGTGGCTGGCGTGGCAGTCCTGGCAGGTGACCTGTGCGGCGGAGGAAATCAGCGCGGGGTGGCAGGCCTGGCAGGTGAGCGGTTGACCGAAATAATCCTGTGAGTGCAGGACCAGCGAAAAGCCCGTGTTGGCATGGTCGAAGGGTTGGCCGTTCCAGATCGCTGGCTGCCAGGCGTTGGCGGTGTGGCACTGGGCGCAGTCCAGCGGGAACAGCCCAGCATGCACGGCAGGTTCGGCGTGGCAGCCGGAGCACTCGGAGCTGGTGTTGGCATAACCGCTGGCATGGCAGTCGGCGCACTGCGCCGTGGCGTGCCGACCGGTGAGGGCAAAGCGCGTGACGGAGTGATCGAAATCGGTCAGCGCAAATTCAAGCGGCGAAAAATCGCGCCCGCGGTGCTCGGGGTGGCAGGCGCGGCAGGCGCTCGGGTTTTCCAGTCGCCCGTGCAGCCCGTCGCCGGTCGCCACTTGCTGCGCCACGTCCTGGTGGCACTGGCTGCAAAGTTCGGCCTGGCTGGCAGCAAAGGGGCGGTGGCACAGCCCGCACTCGCGCTCAAAGCCGGCATGCGTGGAATATTCCGACACCGCCCGGGCGGTTCCCGGCGCGGCGGAAAGCGGGCCCGGGTTGAAGATCAACCCGCCCTGCCACAGGTAGATGCCAACCAGCAGCGCGGCGGCTGCCAGCGCAACCAGCAGGCTGATGGGGGAGAACAAAGGCAGCTCGTTTCTTTCGCCTGAATCCAAGTGCCGGCTCCAATGGAAATAAAATTGGACTTGTACAAAGTCCACTTATTATGTCGGAAAACCCGCCAAAAAGTTATGGGCAATTTGGTAAAAAAAGGATATGGATAAGGTAGCGCAAATCGCAAACCAAGTCAATGGCCAATTTCTGGAGGAGAATGCACTTGACAGGTGCGAAGGATCAGGTATTATTGAAAACGATTTTCATTATCAATAAAAGGAACAGGTAGATGGACCTTTTTGAACAGGGGATGGAAAATGAATGGCTGCGCCAGCTCGGCGAGCGCGGCAGCCGGCTGACCGGGCCGCGCCGCGCGATCGTGCGCATCCTGGTGCGCTCGCGCCGCGCGCTGGAGCCGCTTGAACTGTTTGACGCGGTGCGGGTCGAAGCGCCCGGTGTGGGCCTGGTGACGGTTTACCGCACGCTCGAAGCGCTTGAGGCGTTGGGGCTGGTGCAGCGCATCCACGAATCCGGCGGCTGCCGTCGCTACCTGCGCGCGCCGCAGGGCCACCAGCACGTGCTGCTGTGCACCCGCTGCGGGCAGGCTGAGCTGTTCGACGGCGATGACCTGCAGCCGCTGTTTGCCCAGGTGGCGGCGCGCTGGGGGTATCAGATCGAGGACCACTGGCTGCAACTGTTTGGTTTGTGCCCGGACTGCCGGAAAACCGGCATGTAAATTTCGTGTATTCATGATATTTCAAGTAAGTTGACCGCGAAATACACGAACGACACGAAAAAGAGTGGAATTGAAAATGCGTATGAAAAAAATAGTGATCTATAGTCTTTTGGTATTGATGGTTTTAACTGGCTGCGCAGGGCAAACGGCAGCGCAACCCGCGGACCTGGCTCAGGCGGGGCAATTGCAGGTGCTGGCCAGCCTCGACTTCCTTGCCGACCTGACCCGCCAGGTGGCCGGTGAGCGCGCGTCGGTCACCAGCCTGATCCCGGCCGGGCTGGACCCGCATGCCTTTGAGCCCGCCCCGCAGGATGTGGCCCGCGTGGCCGCCAGTCAGGTGTTGGTCATCAACGGCGGCGGGTTGGAGGCCTGGCTGGAGGGCGTGCTGACCAACGCCGGCGGCGAGCGCCTGGTGGTGACCGCTTCTCAGGGACTCGAGCCGCGAGCCGCGGAGGATGCGGACGAGCACCCCGAGGGCGATCCGCACTTCTGGCTCGATCCTGTCCTGGCCAAGACCTACGTCGCCAACATCCGCGACGGCCTGGCGAAGGCGGACCCCTCCGGTGCCGAAATATTTGCGGCCAACGCGGAAGCGTATATGCGACAACTGGATGAACTGGATGCCTGGATCCGCGCAAAGGTGGAAACCATCCCCCCGGAGCGGCGCCTGCTGGTGACCAACCATGAAAGTTTCGGCTATTTCGCCGACCGCTACGGCTTCACCGTGGTGGGGGCCGTGGTGCCCAGCGTCAGCTCCAGCGCCTCCCCGACCGCGCAGGATCTGGCGCAGCTGATCAACCAGATCCGCCAGAGCGGCGCGCCGGCGGTGTTTTTGGAGAGCGGCTCGAATCCCGAGATGGCCGGCCAGGTGGCGGCCGAGACCGGCGCGCAGGTGGTGGAGGGGCTGCTGACGCACTCCTTTGGCCCGGGCGCAGAGGATTATATTGGGATGATGCGGTGGAATGTTAACCTGATCGTGGATGCACTGGGCAGCGGCGGCTAGCGCCCTGCGTCATGTTGTGAAACACGCCGGCAGCCGGATTGCTCGCCAGCAGTGAATATTGGGTCTTCGGGTTCACCTCTTGCCCACAAACCCATCTTGGCCGCTGGATCGTGCCCGTGACACAATCATTTTCTGCGTATAGCCATCCTTGATACAGGCAACGGCTTTTATCCGACCTCAAAAAGCAGCCCCTGCGAATTTTCTGCAGCCGGGTGCGAATGGCAAAGCGCTACCCCAGGTGCATCACCTGAACGGCGTACTGGATCCATTGCGCGGCCATTTCCAACGAGCACAGGCCGGTGTTAATGATCAGGTGATACAGCAGGGGATCATCCCAATCGATGTCGTAATAATGTTTCAGGTAATCCTGAGATGCGCGGTCGTGGGCCTTGATCATCTGTGCGGCGGCGTCGTAGGAGGTGAATTGCTCATCCACCAGCCGTGCCACGCGCTGCTCCATGGGGGCGACGACACGCACGTGCAGCACGTCCTTGCGGCTGCGCAGGATGGCCTGGCCGCCGCGGCCGATGATGATGACGTTGCCGCGCCGGAAGGCCGCCTGGACGCTGGCCTGGGTGATGGCCACGCTGGATTGATCGTCCAGGCGCACATCCTGGGCCTGTCGCTCGCCGGCGGGGGTTTCTACCCACACGCGCGAGCGGGCCACGGTGCGCGGGCCGCCAAACAGGCGCTCAAAGAAGTTGCGCGCTGTGTGTGAATCCTCAGAAAAATCAACAATCTCGCTTTCCGACAGGCCCACGTCTGCGGCGACCTGCAGGATCATATTTTTATCGAAAAGGCGATAATTGAGCAGCTCACTGACGCGCGCGGCGATCTGGTCGCCGCCGGAGCCGAGCTGGCGGGAAAGGGTGATGGTGGTCATGCGACACTCCTTTCACAGAAAGCAAAACCCAGCCATGCAAGCGGAGCGGCCGGGCAAGATGCGGGCAATGATGAAAGCCGCGTGCGGCGGATGTAAAACCAGTATAGGAGAAAGGCGGGCAGAATTCAAGAGGGCAATAAATGCGCGTAGCTAATAATTATGCCTTAATGCTATAATATTTTTGGTAAAATGTCTGAAGACCAACCATTAGAATATATAAATGAAAGCCAGCATACTTTCAGCCACTTTGCATGCGTTTTGTATTACGGTGTTGATTTTGACATCGGCATGTGGGCAAATCTCGGTCCAACCGACAGGAACCGGCGTACCTGCTACCGTGACTCCCGAGCCAACCCATCCTTTGCTACCCACACAAACACTTTCCCCGGTAACGCTTGTCACCGCCACACTTCCAGCCGGCCTCATACGGACGCGCGAACTGGATGGCATGGCAATGGTCTATATTTCTGCTGGACCTTTTGAAATGGGGCGGTCAGATATCGACGGCACCATTGATAGCCCTGCACACGTCGTCGATCTGGATGGTTATTGGATTGATCAACATGAAGTTACAAATTCGCAATATGCCAGGTGCGTTTCGGTGGGTGTCTGCCACCCTCCTGAAAAAACAAGCACCAACCAGATCAGCAATTATTATGGCAATCCAGCCTTTGATTTCTACCCGGTGGTGTGGGTAAACTGGCACCAGGCGGCTGCTTATTGTGCCTGGGCGGGTGCAAGATTGCCAACCGAAGCCGAATGGGAAAAAGCCGCTCGGGGTACGAATGGCACTGCGTATCCGTGGGGCGATCTGCCCCCGAATAGATTGCTCTTAAATTTCAATACACGAATTCCGGTTAATGTGGGCAGTTATCCGGCTGGCGCAAGCCCCTACGGTGTCATGGACATGGCCGGTAATGTCTGGGAGTGGGTTGGTGACTGGTTTTATGGAAAATATTACCAACAATCCCCATCCGCCAACCCGACTGGCCCTGAGACAGGCAAAACCCGCGTTCAGCGCGGCGGCGCGTGGGATGAAGAGGAAAACGGGTGGAGTGTTCGGATCACGCAGCGTTTTTACGATTTTCCGGAAAACGCCGATTTCCTGTTGGGGTTTCGCTGCGCGCAATCGGGCTAGGCCAGTTGATTGGTGGGCTGGCCCAAACCCCATTCACCTCATAGGAATTGCCTGTACTGGCAGGCTTGGCGGCTGGTTTCAGGGCATGCCAACTGCAAACTCGGGATGGTAAATCGGGCCGGCATTCAACAACTGGCTGGATGATTGCTGCTTCGTGTCATACAGCCACATCTCCTCCCGATTTTCGCCGCGATGGACCATGTAGATGATGTATTCCCCGCTGGGCGACCAACCTGGAGAAAAAATGCTCTGGTTGCCCATCCTTAATTCGTGTTGTCCGCTGCCATCCGGCCGAACCAGCCAGAGGTTGCGAGAATCATCCAGGTTGGCATAACCGTCGCCGTTCACGTCGCCACGAACGCTGCAGAACAGAATCCATTCGCCGTCCGGCGACCATGCGTATTGGTAATTATCTTTATCAATTTCATTGACCGGATGGGTGATCTTATGGCTGGCCAGATCAACGATGGATATTGTCAGGAAGTCAGCGGTGGTGATTTTTCCGTTTCGATCCGAGTCATTCAACGCGCGGCCAAAGACGACCTGCTTGCCGTCCGGCGACCACTGCGGTCGGGAATCTGCGCTTCCTTTCGTCAGGTCGGTCAGGCTGCCACTATCCACATCCAGCATCCAAATGCTGTAACGCTTTCCAGAGGAGGTATCCTGGCGGCCTTCAAAGACGATTTTCCGGACACCAGGTTCAGGCGACCATGCGGGGAAGCGCGCCTGTCCGTCGAAATGGGTCAATTGTGTCTCCTTGCCTGTATCCAGATCGAGCAGGTACAATTCCCACCCATCATCACGATAGGAAGCAAAAACCAGCTCATTGGTGCGCGCCAACAGGCTGGGTGCATCGTCGTTGTAGCGATTGGTCGTGATCTGCCGAGATTCGCCGGTCGACGGCCGCAACAGGTAAATTTCACTATCATTCTCTTTGCCGTAGGCATAAGCGATCCAAGTGTCGAGGTCGGTTTGGGCTGGTGGTGTTGTGGGCGAAGGTTGGGGGGTGGGCAGCAGGTTTTCTGCGGCGGGGAGCGGAGACTGGCTCGGAAGCGGGTTTGGTGAAACCGATCCACTGCCGCCGCCTGTGACTGCCGTTGGCGTGGAGGTGGCAACTTCACTCAATCCCGCGTCCTCCTCCTGGCTTGCTGCAGGCATGGAGAATCCGCCGCGTAGAAGCATGAGAACGCCGGCCACCATGAGGATCGCGCCCAGCGCAGCAGCGCCAATCGTCACGCGGCGGTCCGGTGCCTGTGGAGGGGGTGGTCCCTCCTCTTCCAATTCATCCCGATCGATCACCAGCCCAATTTTTGGGCAAAAATTGGTGTTATCGGGGTGAATTTCGTGGCAGTGCGGGCAGCGCATGGGTCTTACTTTACCTTTTCCATCACCCTGGCGGGGACACTTTCCAATTCGGCCGCTTTGGCGGCAAACACACGGTGGCGCCCGGAGATAATGTCGTAGTTGTCTCCCACTTTATCGAGCTTAATTGGATCGGACCCATAAAATAGATCATAAACACCGCGTTTGCCGTGGGCGTAATCCAACCCGTTTTTCTGGTCCTCGGCGGAAAAATCGTCTGCAGTCTTGCCGGCTGCCATTTCCGACTGGATTCCAGGCAATCGCTCGGCGGCTGATTTTGCATCTTCCCAGGAGATGTGATGGTTAAAATCTTCAGGTCCCGCAACGCCCTCCGGCATGGGCAAATCCTTTACCGGCACATCGATGATGCCGCGGTCCACCCAGTCCGATTCGCCCGCATCCACACCCTGCATCGATCGGATCATGGTGGGGGTATTGGGCGTATCGTGCGCGGTTTCAGCCGGTTCTACGGACGGGGTGTCACTCTTTTCATTAACATCCATACAGCATCCTCAGGCTTTAAGTTTAAAGCCGCAGGTCGTGCAGAAACGAGCCTGCGGGGCGAGTTGCGTACCACAATTTGGACAGAAACTGAATTCCGGGGAATTTTCAGGCATGGACGAATCGCCTGTGCCCGATTCATTCCACGAGGAAATGGTTGTTTCGTTTTTGACGGTCATGGGTTCAATAACCACCTGTTGGGGACCGAGCTTGCGGAACCAGCCCAATTGCCAACCGACTGCAAAAAGAATGCATGCCGCCCCCAGGAGGATCATGATAATTCCCAGCAGGTTGCCGGTGCTGGGTTGTTCCATCACCACCGTCATGCGCCCAGGGTTTACCCATTCGACCGTGGTAGTGTTGATTTGATTGCCGTTGCTTTCTTTTATCCGGCCGCCCTTAATCCGGAAGGTGGACCCGTTTTCAACGAACATCCCTTCCGCGATGTTATTCATGCTGACCTGAATGAATTTTTTGCCGCCTTCATCATAAGTGACAATCGTATCGTTGCCGCCGAAACTCCTGTTGAATGAATCAAAACCCTGTCCGCGCATTTCAAACCTGCAGGTGATATTGCCACTTGAATCAGCATCAGAACAACCGAATTCCGCGTCAATCTGATCGGCCGCCAGGTTTTGGACAGTTGTTTTAAATTGTTCATTTAATAAAGAACCATAGAGTTGATAGTTTTCGCCAGTCAATACGAGATCAATATTCAGACTCCATTTTTCTTCTACACCCAGAGTCAATTGGCCATCGGTTGAAACCAGGCTGATCATGCAGCCGGTCAAGACGAATGCAACTGCCACAAGTATTGCGAACCGGCATATTTTCATCAGAGCTCCTAATTTTTCCACTGAGGGAAAGCAAACCCATTCACTTCGGTTATTTATATGGAAAAATGCCACTCAATGTTTCCCCCATCCAGACTTGCGTTGATCAAACACTTAACAATATTTTAGAGCATTTTCCATTTTTGTCACCTGGTTTTTTACGCGTAAAAAAAGAGTGGCACATTCACGCCCAGAATGTGAGCATTTTCGCTTGTGACCTGCCGTAAAGATTGCTACAATGAATTGAGGGGGTGAATATTTGAGGGAAATTCTCAGCCAACTTGAAACATGTGCCAAACATGCCTTGAATTTTGCGATGTTGCCACGCATGCGTTTTTGATTCATTTTTTTAAAAGGAGAGAATGTTATGAATTGTCCAAAATGCGGAACTCGTAACGAATCTGACGCGCTCTTCTGCCTGAATTGTGGATCGCCGTTGTTGAAACAGTCGGTTGAGCCAATGCCTGCGAATTCCCTGACGCCCCAGAACAGTGGATTTAGCCAACCACCAGCTCCGCAAAATCGGCCTATGCCGACGCCAACCGCCGCCGGAAGTGGAATGCTGAACTACACCGGTCAGAGCAGTCAGGCGGTGTTCAACGTTTGGGGACCGTTTGCCGGACGTGGAACCCAGCGCTCTCATAACGGCTGGTTGATGGACAACAAAGGCGAGCGCGCCGGCGAGCTGGTACAGAAAGTCAACAGCAAATTTCACGATCGCCAGATCCCTGGCGCACAGTTCGAGCATAAAATCCTTACTGCCAAAGGTGTCATCGTAGAGCAGCGCCCCTATTTCCTGCTCACCCGCCGCATGACCACCGTGGGGTTGTATATTGCTCAATTTGGTAAAGATCTGTTTGTTTCGATTGCCTCATACCTGAAACCCCCCATCAGTTTCTTACGCGTCATTATTGTTGCACTAATGGCTGCTTTTGGGGTGTACACAATGTTTATCCTGCCCGCTGTTCTGGAGCATAAAATCAATAGCTTGATGAGCGGTTTGATGGGCGGGTTATTTGGCGGCGGTGGTGGAGATGCGTCCGGATTGATGGGATTGTTATGCATCACCGGTCCATTGGGTACGATTAATCTGATATTGCTGGGCATTTTGCTGATTTTTAGTATTTACAAATGGGTCACCGAAAAGGATTTCCTTGCCGCGTTGCGATCCAAACCGAATGAATTCGACGAGGACGATCTAATGGCCATGGAAAAAGCAGTGGAACAGACCGTACGCATGTCCATGGACGAGATTGGCCTTGATTCGAATGACTTGATCCCGCTGCAAACCCAGGACAGCGGACTGCTCTTCTAACCAGAGATGCATAGCATGGAGTCGTTTCCCGCACCTTCCCCAAAGATCATCCCGCTGGGCAACGGCAGCCAGGAAGCGGTCATTTTTGCTTTTAAAATTCCCTACCTCCCGGATTTCCTGCTTGACCATACCCTTATGAATGAGGGCGACCCAGGCCGGCTGGAGGAGGTGCTGGACCGCTTTCAGCGTTTCGTGATCGGCTTTCGCAAGTACCGTGACTCAGCCTATGCTCTGCGCTTTTCCTCTATCCCGGCGGAGGGCCGGGTGGATGTGCATCTGCTGTGCCGCTTTTTGGGGCCGGCTGGATGGGGTAAGGCCGAAGGCCGCCAGCGATGGAACGACATACAGGCGCACCTGACTGCATACGGCCTGCCGCGCATTCCAATCAGTGCCGAAGACCGAGGCGTGATGGACAGGCTCCTCAACCCCTTTGACCAGCGCCCGGCCATTGTCGAAATCCGGCAGCATGAACAGGTTGTGCCGTTGATGACGGTTAACAAAGAGGCCTATGTCATCCACCCGTACTGGAAACCGCGCGGCGTGATGTTGGAACCCTTTGAAACGTTGCTTCGACAGCCTTACCCGGTGATTTTAAGTGTCTATTTGGAACCGACCGAAATGGGCAGTGAGGAAGCGAAAACGATTTCTGAGGCGGGCTACCTTGCACAAACCGTGGCAGATATGGACGTGGCTGTGCAAAGTTCGACTAGCGTCCGCAGACGCCGCGATCCCGGGGCTGAACTGGTCGGGCGAATCTATGCCCAATACCAGAAATCGCTCGATGAGCCCTTCCTGATGGTTGTTCAATCGGCCAGCACCGACCCGAACGCAGCCTGGACAGCCGCGCGCGCCTACGCCTCCAGCATGACCACCGGCTACAGTCATCTCGACAGCGGTGACGAAAGCGACGCATTGCCCTCTAACACCGACCTGGTTTCACCGCACACGCCCGAAGAACAATCCCGCGCCTTCACGACATTCTCGCACCTGCTCTGGTCCCCCTGGGGTGCTTCACGTGCGCCGCAGTACAAGGAACGGCTGCCGTACCTGTGCGGCGCGCAGGGTGCCAGCTGCGCTTTCCGCTTCCCGATCAGCGTGCGCGGCGGCGTGCCCGGTATTGCCGTGCGCCAGCTGCCGCCCGATTTTGAACCCGGCGCCCGCCCACCCCAGGCAGAAAATGATGAGCTTCACCTGGGCAACTTCCGCCGCGGCGGAAGCGCCCTGGCGCGTGTGAAAGACCTGTCGCGTCACGCACTGATCACCGGCTTCACGGGCAGCGGGAAAACCAACACGGTGCTTTACCTGCTGGATCAGCTCTGGCGCAAGCACCACATTCCCTTCCTGGTCATCGAAGCCGCCAAGAAGGAATACCGCGCACTCAGCCGGGTGAACGGCTTTGAAGATCTGCTGGTATTCACCCTGGGCGACGAAACCGTTGCGCCTTTCCGCTTGAACCCCTTCGAGTTAATTCCCGGTGTGCGCCTGGAGGCGCACCTGGGTCGCCTGCAGGCCTGCTTTGATGCTGCACTGCCGCAGTTTGGCATTTTGCCGTCAATCATTGCTGAGGCGATGGAGAACATCTACCGCGCGCGCGGCTGGAATTCTATCGACCATGCCGAGGTGAACGAAAAGAAACTCTTCCCGACCATGCGTGACATGCTGACCGAGGTGATCCGGGTGGCTGAAGAGCGCGGCTACGCCGGTGAAACCTACCACAACATCCGCGCAGCCGCAGCCGGGCGCATCGGCAGCTTATTGCGCGGCAGTAAAGGCAGCATGTTCGGCTGTCAGCGCTCTTACCCGGCTGACATGCTCTTCAAGCGGCCGGTAATCCTCGAGCTGAATGACCTGAACGAGGACGACAAAGCGCTGACGATGATGTACCTGCTGACATGGATGCGCGAATACCGCGAGTTGCACCCCTCCAAACACCTGCAGCATGTCACAGTGGTGGAAGAGGCACATAACGTGCTCAGCAACGTGCAATCCGTGGGCAATTCCGAGGTGGCTGCCGACACCAGGGCTAAATCAGTAGGCGCGTTCAGCAACATGCTCTCAGAGGTGCGCGCATACGGCGAGGGCATCCTTATTTCAGATCAATCGCCCGAAAAGCTGGCGCCGGACGCCATGCGCAACACCAACCTGCAAATCGCTCACCAACTGCGCGACCGCAACGATCGCGACGCCATCGCCCGGGCAATGATCATGGACGACGCCCAGCGCGATTACCTGGGCAAACTGCGTGTGGGCGAAGCGGCTCTCTTTCAGACCGGCCTGGAGCGAGCCACCTTCATCATTGTGCCCGAATACAAAGACAGCGCCGGCTTCGACAACCTGCCCACTGACGCGGAGATCCAGGCGCGCATGACCGCCTTCACTCGCGACCACCTCAAAGCCAGCCTGCCGTTTGATGGCTGCCGCTTTTGTGCCAGCCCGTGCCAGTTCCGCGAAGTCATTGCGCAGCAGACCCTGAACAAGGAAATTCACGCTGAATTCCGCAAAGCTTTGGTTGGGTTTGATGAGCATCCAGAACCGGAGTACTGGCCGCAAAACTGGCGCGAAGTTGCACGTGTCTGCACGATGGCCAGCTGCTCGGGCGGACATCCTGAGCAGCTGGATGCTGCCTATTGTTATTTGGCGCATGAAATTGACTTCAAATTTACGCAGCATATGCGCAAGATGTTTGAGCAAGCATTCACTGAGGTGGTAAAGGGAGGGTAAGTTTATGCCTTTTGAGACCGCTGTACTCAATTCTGCCAAGGATGCGGCCGAAAAAACAGTCCACGCTGTTGATTCAACCTTGAAGAAATTCTGGTCAATTCTGGACGCAGCCGTTGAAAAGAAGAGCCCCGGCGAGTATATGTCCCCCAAGGGAATCAGTTCGATGCAGGGACAGGATTCATAAGGAGCAACGCTTGAGCGACTCGCCGGAAACCAGTGAAACCGGTACGCCGGACGCGTCTGAGAACAGCGAAAGGCTGTCACCCCGGGCAGAAGCTTCCATGCAGGGTATTGAGGCTGAGTCGCAACAAGAATTACCGGAAAATCCCTACGATCCGGCCCAATTTGATGCTTCTCAGATTTCCAGCGAGGATGTGGAGCTCTTCAGCGAGTGCCGGCGAAGCAGCAACCTTCCAGACGATCAACAGTGGCCTGAATGGGAAAAGCTGACTGGCACGATGGCGCAAATGATTTTAGCCGCAAAAACCCCTACTGTGGCGTTGATGGCAATGGTGTCTACAACTTTCCGCTATGGGTAAATGACGTTTTTCGGATCCACAGACCAGACAAAAAAAGAAATATAGATGATCTAATTCGAGATAGTTGATGAACGAAACGGATATTAAAACCAAGGAAACGCAGTCGCCCGAAAAATTGGAAAGCCCGACAGAATTGTCTCTTGCCGGGAAATCCTCTATGCAAGGGCCAATGGAATCCGCTAATCCAGAGGATCACCTTGGCGAATTTGACATCAGTGATTGGTCAGATTACCCCAAAGGGCCCAAACCGGAAGGCCCCTTCAAATTGATTGACGATGATCAATATGCCAAAGCCCGCGAGCAGGCCAACGAGGCCAACCGCGAGATTCACAAAGCAAATCCGGATTTGAAAAAGCTGCAGATTCATGAGATCAAACCGGTCCGCTTTGGTGGCGACCCCGTGGACCCGGGCAACAAAATTGCCCTCACGCAGAAGCAGCACATGGAATTTACCGTATGGTGGAACCGGAAGAAAGCGGAGGTTCAAGGATGACCAAAAACCCAACCATGAAGGAGTCCCTGGATACACTTCTCAAGCAAATGGAGCTGGCCGAACCTGCCTCGCAGCAACAAATCAAAGCGGTTCAGCAGCGAGTGGGTTTCCATTTTCCTCAAGATTACACAGACTTTCTTCTTTTTTCTAACGGCGCTGAAGGACCAATTGGGGAACACGGTTATCTGCAGCTTTGGGCGTTGGAGGATTTGGAAGCATATAATCAAGGATATGCTGTTCAGGAATTTGCGCCGGGAATTTTTCTTTTTGGATCCGATGGCGGCGGGGAGGCATTTGGTTTCGATCTGCGTGATCCAGGGATGCCGGTCATTCGCATTCCGTTTATACCAATGAAAACTGACCTTGCAGTACAAATGGCGCTCACCTTTATTCAATTTCTCACCATTATGGCAGGCCAATAATGCTTTATTGCACCTGTATTTAACCAAATTTTCAAAGCCCGCCCGCTTGACAGGCGCACCCGAAAGTTGTAATAATAAACTCGTAAATCCATATCTTTTCCTGCGGGTGCGATGAACCCATCCATATTCATCTGGACGCCTTGGGGTGGGGGAGCAAACGGCGTAACCGACCGCGAACAGGTTCTTGCCTGCCGCGGTTTTTTGTTCTTTGAGCACCCCTCGCTTCTCTTATAACAGGAGGAAACGATGAAAAGAATTGTGATGAGTACGCTGCTGATCCTTTGTTTGCTGATGTCCACCTCGGTGAGCGTCTCGGCGGCCTCAAATGGCAAAATCGGGATCAATGTACTGCTCAATACCCCCGCCACCGATGCCATCCTTGCCGGGCTGAGCCAGCACGGCAAGGTGCGCGATGTGGTGGCCGAAATCAACCTGGTGACCCTGCAGGCGGCTGAAAGCGAGCTGGCAGCCATCCGCGCACTGCCGTTCGTGGCTGCCGCCAACCCGGATGCTGAACGCAGCGGCGCACCAATTGATACGGTTGCCGCTGCCAATTTCCTGAACGGCATCAACACCTGGAACCTCGACGCCGTCAATGTGACCGATTTGATCCCCGGGCCGGACCGCGTGATCAGCTATAACGGCGCGGGCGTCTATGTAGCCGTGCTGGATACGGGTCTGGTAGATTCCTGGCGGCAGTACTTCCCGCAGGAGCGCATTGCCGCACAGTATGCCATTGCCTTTGGCGGCGGCGGCGGTGAGATGGGCTTCGTTTCTTCGCAGCCCAACAAATGGGAACACGACCAGGATAGCCACGGCACGCACGTCACTTCCACCATTCTGGGCTACAGCCTGGGCGGCACACCGGTCAACGGGGTTGCACCGATGGTTACCGTCATCCCGGTGAAAGTGCTTAACCAGAATGGTTCGGGGTGGTCTTCAGTCGTGGCGCGCGGCATTGTCTACGTGGCCGATTTGAAAGCCGGCCCGCTGGCGAATTCGCCGGTGGTGATCAACATGTCGCTGGGCGGCCCGGCGCTCGATGCTGCCGAGAAGGCCGCCATTGATTATGCCGTCAGCAAAGGCGTCATCATCGTTGCCTCGGCGGGCAACCGCGGCACGGCCGGCATGGGTTATCCCGGCGCGTATGAACCGGTCATATCGGTCGCAGCCTCCGGCTGGGTGGGCGAGTGGGCTCCTGCCGGCAGCCGCACCTGGTGGTATGCTTCCAACGTTCCCGATCCAATCAACCCGATGGATTACTACATCACCGATTTCTCCAGCCGGCAGAAACCCGGCCAGGACCTGGACGTGGCTGCGCCTGGTTCGTGGGTGGTGGGACCCTACCAGGTGAATTCCGGCCAGCTTTCTTATTACTTCCTGGGCGGCACTTCCATGGCCTCGCCGCACGTGGCCGGTATCGTCGCGCTGATGGCGCAAAAGGCCCCCGGCCTCACCCCGGCGCAGGCTGAGCAGTACCTGACCGGTGCGGCCGTTCCGCTGCCGCCTGGCTGCCGCACCATTCTCGGCCCCAGCGGAGCCAGCGAGCAGGTCTGCTGGGGGGCCGATGCAACCGGTGCAGGCCTCATCACCGCAGATGCTGCGCTGGCAGCAGTGCCGTAATAATTAGAAGTAGCGGGATTAAAATCAAGACGCGAGTCCATCTGGACTCGCGTCGTTTTTGAAATTCAATAACGTGATTCAAAGTCCAGGCGAGGACAGGTGTTCGGGCTGGATAAGATATCCTTCGGCCGCGTCGAAATCCTGAACAAAACAACACTTGCGCTGGCACACAAGCACCAGCGAGAATCGGTTTAATTCAAGATCCGTTTTACGGCACAGCCTCACTCGCGGCTCATAAAGACGCCGGAGGCTTTGCCTGCCCGGAAGGTCTGGATGCAATAGTCAGCCGCAATTTGCGGGTCAAACTGTTTGCACGAGAAGATATCCAGGTAGGCGGCCCGGCTGGCATTGGCAAAGTGCCCGCAAATGTTGCTGGTTTCGATCAACTGCACCAGCGAATAGCCGCTCACACGCGGGTCTTCGCCGAAGTTAATGATGGTCGGTTCGCCAAAGCGGCGCATTTGAATGCGTTCGC
>ENA-UOYA01000397-UOYA01000397.1-activated-sludge-metagenome-genome-assembly--contig:-NODE-397-length-59133-cov-260.560141_pt1 | contig 59133 bp, 54 predicted proteins | sample MGYA00238163_ERZ764804 | MGnify/ENA primary metagenome ERZ764804 (study PRJEB28919, sample SAMN05720223) | activated sludge metagenome | isolation source: Anaerobic digester | place: Hong Kong...
CCATTATGACAACGGAAGTGTCCAGATAGCTTGCGACTCCTATTCTCAGTTTTTTTCCATTTATGCCAAGGCCTTTGAAAACATCCTTGAATGTATCAGCCTTGAGTTCAGGATAGGCTGGATCGGCGCTTTCTCTGTAGTCTTTTAAAACATATAGCTTGTCTAATTTATTGCGATCACCACCAAAAGCTCTGCTCTCGGGCCCGACCATGAGAGCAGCATCCCCTGCTGCACCTATGGCCACTCCGCAGCGCTCGAAAAGAGGCCAGAAACCTGAAAAATACCTTGTATTAGCATAGTCTGCTTCGGTTCCATTTACGATTAGAGCATCTAATCCATCTCGCTTAAGTAGCGCTGCTGCTTTGCTTACACGTTCTTTGTATTCATAGTCTGGTATGCGGATATTCCCATGCATCTTCATTTCTCCTCTACACTAGCTATTCTTGCTTTTTGAGATGTAGTTACAACTTCTCTCTTGGTGTTGGAATCTATTAGTACGACGATGATTAGGATGATGCCCTTTACAACCCACTGCCAGTAGGTATTTATTCCCATGAGCACCATTGCGTTGCTTATTACTTGGAGAAACAGAGCTCCAATAACCACTCCAAAGATCCGCCCACGTCCACCAGTTAAGGATGTGCCACCAAGCACTACAATGGTCATGACATCGAACAATAGGTTTTCGCCTAGAGATACATTGCCCGATAATGTTTTGGCCGTAAGGCCAAGAGCGCCGACTCCGCTCAACACACCAGAAAAAACAAAGGCCAAGATACTTACGAAAACTACATTGATGCCCGAAAGTTTACTTGCCTCAAGGTTGCCACCTACTGCATAGAAGCTACGCCCAACCGCAGTATGCGCGGTTATTATGAACAGGATAATTGCAACGATGAACATTAGAATAACCGGGAAGGGCACAATTCCTATGTACCCGGAACCTAGAAAATTGAAACCATCGGGTAGGCCCGAAATAGGGAGCCCTCTGGAATACAGGTAGTTTATGCCTTTTATGATATTCATCGTGACAAGCGTGGCTATGAACGATGGCATCTTGCCATAAACGACCAGGATTCCATTGATAAGTCCAGCCAATGCAGCCATCAACAATACCAATATAATTGCGATCCATATTGGCATCCCCATTTTTACCACAAATCCTGCAAAGAATATGGAGACCATGCCAATGGTAGAAGATATCGACATGTCCATTTGTCCAATCAGTATGACAAAGAATTCTCCCATCGCTATTATTGCGGTGAACGCGGTTTGCCGTAGAATGTTCATTAGGTTGTCTGATGTTCTGAATGTGCTAAGGGTAATGCTGAATATGACAACCAAGGCTATGAGAAGGAAAAGCATTATCCAATCTCTAATAAATGACCGCCAGCTTTTCCCATAGCGTTTCGATTTCTCTTCAAAGGTACTCATTTCCCATTTACTCCTAACAGACTGTGGATAATTACCTCTTGTCTTTTTCTTTCACCTTCTACAGTATCCATAATCATGCCTTCGTAGATGATATAGATTCTGTTGCACAAGCCGATCAATTCTTCGAGTTCCGGAGAAACTATGATTACGCTTTTTCCTTGTTTTGTGAGATCTTTTATCAATTTATAGATTTCGAATTTTGCCCCGACATCTATGCCTCTCGTTGGTTCATCCAAGAGGAATATCTGGGAATTCTGAAGCATCCATTTAGCGATGACTATTTTTTGCTGGTTTCCGCCGGATAAAGTCTCAACTTCTTGAAAAAGCGAATAATAGTTTAGCCCAAGTTTTTCGTTTATATCAAAGGCAGCTTTAGCCTCTGCCTTGTGATCTTGGAAAAATCTCATTTTCTTGAATTTATTCATTGAGGGGAGGATAGTATTTTCTTTGATGTCGAATTTCAGGATCAGTCCAAGACTTCTCCGATCATCTGGTACATATCCTAAGCCTAGCTGAATAGCATGCCAGGGGTTCTTTATTTTTACTTCCTTGCCTTTAACAAAGATTTTACCACTTATTACTGGATGTACACCAAAGATTGCTTGTATTAATTCAGTCTTGCCCGCTCCAACTAAACCTGCTAGCCCAATTACTTCGCCCGATCTTACATAAAAATCGATATTCTTGAATGCTTTTGGAGCAGTTAGCCCTTTGACTTCGAGCATAATATCTCCAAAATCAGCATTAATAGATGGATAGACCTGTGTAAGCTCCCGTCCGATTATCATTTTGATGAGTTTCTGTTGATCAATGTCGCTAACATTTCCACTATTTATATGGCGACCATCGCAGAGGACGGTATAAGAATCACAGCACTCGAATATTTCATTCAGTCGATGAGAAATATAGATAATTCCCATTCCTCTTTTTTTAAGAATGTTTATTATTCTGAAAATATTTTGTATATCCTTTTCCTGAAGAACCGAGGTTAGCTCGTCTAGGATGAGCACCTTTGATTTAGATTGTACTGCTTTGGCAAGCTGTATGATCTGTTTTTCGGCTGTGCGCAAATAATGGACCGGAATATTGAGATTTACATCGCACTGCAAGAAATCCATTAGTTCTTTGGCCTTATTGTTGAGAGCCTTCCAGTCTATTAGGCCTCCCTTTCTGGAATAATGACCAATGAAAATATTCTCTAAGCCCGTCATCTCACTCATCAGCTGAAATTCTTGGTGCACTATTTGAATGCCAAGGTTTTGAGATTCTTTTATGGAATAACTGGAGAGCTTGATTTTTTGCCCTTCGACAAATAGCTCGCCCTTGGTCATACGGTATTCGCCAGTTATGCATTTTGAAAGAGTCGACTTGCCAGCGCCATTCTCTCCGACTAGGCCATGGCACTCCCCGGGCATCAAAGTAAAATTCACATTATCCAATGCCCTGACACCTGGGAACTCCATTGTGCAGTTTCTTAGTTCAATCAATGGCACTGTTTTATTGAGCTTTGGGGTATCATCAGTGTCAGATTGAAAACGATTTGTCATTGCCATATCTCCCACTATCTCTTATTTATCTAGTATCTAGGTGGCTTTCTCGATAATGCCTCTTTTGACCTTATAAAAAGAAGAGGCGGGCAAGGATTATCTCCCTGCCCACCCCGTCCTCATAGTCTTTTCATGGGCATAAATAAGTCGTTTATAGCCAAGACCAACTTTGCCAATTGTAGTTCTTTATATTTGCAGGAGTGATTGCCTCAGGCAAAGGAAGATTGTAGGTTTCGGGAAGCTTTTCGCCCTTCAATGCTCGGTACATGGCATCAGTAGCTTGATATCCCAATACTACTGGGTCCTGGAGGACCTCACCTATCCATGCTGGATTCCCTTTGGAAATGAAAGAAAGGACATCTTTATCTCCAGCTATGCCGATGAATTTTATATTAGTTCTTTTCTGTGAGACCGCGGCGTTATATGCACCGACAACTTCTGCATCGTTATGCCCTGATATTACATCGATGACAGGCTCTCTTTTAAGCACATTCTCCACTAGATCCTGTGAAGAAGCCCTATTCCCAGCACCCACATCGCCTTCTTCGATGACCTTGGCTTTGGGGAACGAGGCAAGCACTGTATCTCTGAAGCCCTCGAATCTATCTTTTGAAACCTGTCCAGAGGTGGGACGAGATACGAACAGACATACGGGGTTGGGCTTATTCAATGTCTTTAGGTAATCAACCGCGATTTTTCCGGCAACGACACCCAAAGCTCTCATGTCATGACCAACGAATGTTGCCCATACAGCATCAGATGGTTTGGCTGGCTGTTGTTTATAATCGCCGATTACAAAAGGAATGCCTTTTGCAACAGCTTGCTTCATGGTGGGAATTGCCGAAGAAGCATCCGCTGGGAACAATATGATTCCCTTTGCGCCTGCAGCAAGAAGATTTTCGATGTTGTTTAGCATTGTCTGCACATCGGAATGAGAATCTTCGAATTGAAATGTAAAATTCGCCTCAGGATGTTCGGAAGCCCATTGCTTGCAACCATCTATGACACCAAGGAACCATGTATAAGCAGTAAGCTCCATTATGCTTACACCGATAAGGGTCTTGTTGTCTTTTGTCTGTGCTGGTGTCTTCTGAGCCCATCCAGCCGTGGATGCAAGGAGAAAAATGATTAGCATGATTGAACCGATTTTTTTCATAGTCTCCTCCATAAAGATCTACCAAAGACTTATTGCCAACGTTGTCGGCAACGATTACAATCATCCTATTGAAGTCCGGATTTGTCAAGCTTTTTTTTAAGAATGTCACTTGAGCGAGGATTTGCAAGACCTAAGATTTAGAAGGCTGAGGATCAAGAAAACCGAAAACCTGCAAGACAAGCGGCATGTCTTGAACAAAGAAGAAGGGGAAAATATTTTCTTTATTGGAGAGTTATTGATATAGAGAGCTATTGACATTTGCCAACGTTGTCGGCAACGCTAGGTGTTGCAAAACATCTCGTATATAGAGCAGGCAAGACAATGGAGCGTTAAGCCATGACAAAACTAAAAGATATTGCGGATGAAACAGGATTTTCAATAAAGACAGTCTCTCGCGCTATACATGACCATCCAGATATTAAAAAAGAAACGAAAGAAATCATAATGGAAGTAGTCCGAAAGCGAGGATTTACTCCCAACTGGGCTGCCCAGAGCCTCAGGAATCAGAAAACAAATACAATCGGCTATATCATTCCAAATATAACGAATGGATTCTTCAGTGAGATCGGCATAGCCATCGATGCGTTTTTTAGAGAGAAAGGTTATTCTACACTCATTTGTTTTACATCGGACTCAAGGGAAAACGAGATTGAATCAATTCGCTCTCTTCTTGCAAAGAATATCGATGGAATTATTCTCGCACCGATAGGAAACAGAGGAGAATTTATAGACGAGATACCAAACCTCGCCGATACGCCTCTTGTGTTGATCGACAACCGGCTTAGCGGGCCACCTCGCAATTATGTGCTTCAGGACAATGAAGGCAATTCTCGCAGACTAACTGCCCATATTATTAGCCATGGCCATGCGAATATAGGTTTTGTGACTGGTCCTCTAGAGGAATCATCTTCCCGCGAACGCTTTTTGGGTTTCTGCAATGCTCTGGAAGATGCAGGCGCAATATACGACGAGAGCCTTGTGCGAACCGTAGACTGGGAAATCCACAGTGGCTATGAGGCTACCAAGGATCTCTTCGATCATAAAGGAAACACGAGACCAACTGCAATTATATATGGCAACACTCAGCTCCTTCTTGGCGGATATAAAGCACTTCGAGAGAAAGATCTTTTGATTCCTCAGGATGTTGCCGTTGCCTCTTTTGAGCATCCTGACATAATCGATGCGCTTACTCCCTGTCCCACTACACTTGAAAAGGTCGAAAAGAGAATAGGCATAGCAGCAGCTGAAATGCTCTTGTCTCTTATCGAAACAAAAGAAGAAATACCACCACAGGAAATCCTTATCCCAAGCCAACTGATAATAGGAGAATCCTGCGGCTGCTTTGCTAGAAGCCAAAATCCGTAATCTTAGATCTATAACAAAATCCATTGAGAAAAAATCTAAGTCTAGCTCAATCTATTATTTCAAAGTCAAATGTGTAATTGTAGATATGATTTTGAGTTAAACCAGCTTCCTCTTTTCTCTTTAATACCCCAAATAGTCTCTTTTCTTCCAGAGATGCTGAATCACGAACTTTTCGCCTTTTGGATCTCGCGCCTTTACTAGATTTATAATGCGCCAGTGCTCTTCCTGGGTTTTTCGAGCTATTTCGGGGTTCATGGTCTGCAGGAAAAGGTGCGAAGACTTGAGATTGAGCCTTTCGAAGAAGTTTTCGAGCAATTCATTGCCCGACATTCTTATGAATTCTCTATGGAATCTGTAGTGGACTTCTGCGTAGGTCATCATGTCGATAGGAGCTGTAGCAATGATATCGTCCATTGTTTTATTTAAAGCTTCCATCTCTGATGTATCGGCTCCGCGCTCGACTGAGAGCCTAAAAGCTAACCCTTCGAGATAAGCCCTTACTTCTATGAGATCGAGGTAGTTCTTGCCTGAATAAATGCGAACATAGCTGCCTGATTTTGGTTTGACAACAATTAGGCCATCTTGTTCTAGTCTTTTGAACACTTCTCTGATTGGCGTTCTAGAGCATTCGAATTCCTTTGCCAGAGCGTTTTCGGAAAGTTTTTGTCCGGCAAAATAATACTCATCAAGAATGCGTCGGCGGAGAACTGAATAGAGTTCTTCGACATTATTGGCGATATCTGTCATGCTGTTTCGGGTCTAGATCCCTCCTATATGCAATGCAGGATTGGATCGGAAACCTCCTCCTTTGAGAGTTCATCCTTTGGGAGTACATCTAGCAAGCTGATTACTTTGAGCATGCAACGCGGAATATGAAAGCATACTTTATAATGGTTTCCTTTTACAGTATTTGCTATGGAGCCATCGCGATGCAGGTATCCGAACCATTCCCCATAGACTGGGTCTGGGAAATGAGAGAATGTATATTCATGGATCGTTTCGAACCATCGTTCCCAGCGCCTGTCTTTTGTGGATACATAAGCCATCAGCGTGGCGATTAGAGCCTCACAATGAGGCCACCAATATTTCATATCCCATTCTATCTGTGCAGGCTGTTTTCCTTCGGCATCTAGGAAAGAGAACAAGCCACCAAACTCGGTGTCCCATCCGCGCTCGAGAGACCAGGAAAGGAGATCGATAGCTTTATTGAGTAGAACTTTATCACCATTAATGTGAGCTTCGCTCATAAGGAACCAGGAGGTCTCTATAATATGACCGGGGTTAATTGTGCGTCCTTCGCATCCTTCCGTCATTTCTCCATCTGGATCTACTGTCTCGAGCAGGACTTTTTTTTCGGGCTTTACGAAATAACGGAAAAGCTCTTCTATGCGATCTTGTATTCTGCTTGAGTAAATAGAGGCATGCTCTGGATCTGCATCTCTAAGAACTTGAAAGACATTTATCATTATCATTGTATCGGAATGGCCTCTCATTGGGCGCAGCGCTGGATTGATTTTCGGCTCGAGCTTTCCTCTGAAGCGGTCGTAGACTGCTAGAGTGTCTATTGCTTTTCTAAGGTAGGATGAATCTCCGGATGCTTTGGAATACTCCGCGAGGCCGATAATTGCGAATGCCTCTGAAAATAGATATCGCCTAAGTATCAAGGGGTTTCCATTCCGATCGAGTTCGAAATAAGCCCGACCTTCGGGGCCAGCAAGCACTTTATCTCTTGTAAAATCAGCACACGATCTTGCGGCAGAGAGCCAAGTATCTCTAGGTTCCAGATCATTATAGAGAGCAGAGAATATCCAAGTCGCACGTCCCTGTGCCCATCCACCTTTATCCGTAGAAAGGGGTTGTCCCTGCCGATCTAGAAAGTCTAAAAGGCCGCCTTTTTCATTGTCTATTCCATGAGAAAGCCAGAAAGGCAAGATATCATCCGTTAGCTCTCGATAATAAAAATTCCTCAATTCATGTATACGCGATACCGTCATAGCAGTTTCCTCTTTTGATTTGGGCAATGGCAATTATTCAATATTAGCAGATAGAGACAATTTGAACAGGGTTTGCACATTTGAAATACGGAGCAAAATGTAAGCGCTTTTTTTGGTTCAAGTAATCCGGATTTAATTGGAATTATGCACATAACATGTATACTACTTTGAATATTATCCCATGTCAACGAAAATATGATATCTCGCTAGAAAGCAGGTCGATTTAATAAGGATAAGAAATATCAAACATTAGAAGATATCTTTAAGTCACTAAAATATAATAATAAATAACATTTTTTATTATATTACACAAAGCGCATAATCGCGATTCATCTCAAAGCGCAAAATAAAATAATAGTAGAAATCTTGTATGCTTGATTAAAGAAAAAATTTTAAAGAAGTATGCAATATAATCTTGACAATTTCAAAATCTGGATACATTCTATTATTCGAGATCTAAGTTCGCTACTTAGAATAATTAGTCTAAAAATGCCTTGATCGTCACGGCGAAAGTAATTTTTTAGGAGGTTCGATATGAAAAAAACGCGGATCGCTCTTGTCGCGCTGATATTGTTTGCGACCTTTGTAGGAACAGCGTTTGCAGCTGACAATACGCTATATCTATTTACTCCTACGACTGGCGCAACAATGACCACGAAATTGGATCATCCGTGGGTAAATAGGGGAGATCTATGGAAAGTGCTCATGTTCCGCAGTCTTTTTTTGCCTGATCCTACGCTCACCACGGTATCGCCAGATCTCGCTTCTAGCTACCAGATTTCTTCGGATGGACTTACATATACGATCACTATGAAAAAGGGTGCAAGTTGGCACGATGGCACTCCAGTTACCGCAGATGATGTTGTATTTAGTATTCAAACAGCGCTAAAAGCCGCACAGGTCAATGCAATATATACAGGCGTTTTTTCTCATATAGTAGGAGCGTCTGATTTTATTGCAGGGAAAGCCTCGTCCCTTTCGGGACTTACTGCGAAAGGCGATGTAATCACCATGAAGCTCGATGCAAAAGTCGGGAATGCTATAAGCGTGCTTGGTCAGTTTGCTATCATGCCCAAGCATCTTCTAAAGGATGTTAACCCTCTTGAATTCCAAAATGCGTCATTTTGGGCTCATCCTATAGGGAATGGAATGTACAAACTCGAAGAATTCAATCCTGGGAATTATGCGGTATTCGTTCCCTATGAGAAATACGATGGGCCAAAACCAAAAATCGCACGCATCGTGCTAACCGCTATGGCCGATCCAATTGTGGCGGCTCAGTCTGGCAAGCTAGACCTCTATAACACCAATGCTACCGATCAGATATCCGAATTCAATAAAATGAAAGGATTTACTGCATATCCAGTGGATATCACCTTCTATCGGTATTTTGTGGTGAATATCAAGGATGCTAACGGTGTGCCCAACAAGGCGATGTCAGATATAAGAGTGCGCCAAGCTATTATGTATGCTATCGATACTAAGGCAATAGCCGAGGGTCTCTATCCTGGATTGGCCAAACTTATCTATACCGGTGTTCCTACGAGCCACTCAGCCTATGATAAGAGTAGTGAGGTATATTCTTATAATCCTGAAAAAGCTAAGCAGCTCCTCAAAGAAGCAAACTTCGATTTCAGTAAGCCTCTTAAGCTGCGTTTCTATTATGCAGATCAGACATCGATCAATTTTATGACAGCCATTGCGCAATACCTTGCTCAAGTAGGAATTAAGACAGATGTCCAAAAATTCCAGGGAGATGCGACAACAGAACTATATAAGGTAAAAGACTATGACATAGCACTTAAAGGTCTATCTGCCTTTGGTTTTGAAGAGTGGTATGGTGAATATGCGAGCGACAACGTGAATTTTGTGAACATCTTGGGGAAAGATGGTTATTTTGATGCAAAAGTCAACGAGCTTCGCGAGACCACTGATCCCGTAAAACGCAACCAGATACTGGTCGATCTGCAAAAGCTAGAACAGAAATACCTCTATAAATTGCCGCTCTTTATTCTGCAGAATATTTATTATGTGAATACGGCAAAAGTCAAGACACCTGGCGTATTCGGCAATCCTTGGTACAATTGGGATTACAAATTCCAGGATTGGGAGATAAAGTAAAATAATAAATTATATTCGATGTTTTTTAGTAATTGGCTTCTAGCGATGTGTGTGAGGGCTTGTCCCTTGCACACATCGTTCTTTAGAGAGTGATTTAATTTTCCTTGGGAATTTTGGAAATGCTATACTATTTTATAAGGAAACTGCTCGCCATCGTTCCGATGCTGATTATCATAAGCATTATAGTTTTTGTTGGCATTCAGTTTTCCCCAATCGACCCTATAAGTTACTTAGCTTCTCCCGATATGGCAGCAAATGCTGCTAATCTAGAAGCATTGCGGGAACATCTTGGGCTAAATGATCCAATCTATGTTCAATATTTTAGATGGTTTGGCAATATACTGAAAGGAGATTTTGGATACAGCATTGTCGATGGTACTTCCATTTCCAAAATCATTGCAATGAAATTGCCTGCTACTTTCGAGATATCGCTTGTTGCACTCATAATATCGACCATTTTGGGTATTGGAATTGGAATAATTTCAGCCATAAAACAGAATACCATAGTAGATTATCTTGGCAGGATAATCGGTTTAGTTGGCATTTCTATTCCACAATTTTTCTTTGGGATAATCCTAATTCAATTTTTCTCTATAAAGCTAGGCTGGCTGCCCATCGGCGGTAGGATAGAGTTCGGATATAAAACATGGTGGGACCATGTGCCTAATATTATTCTGCCCTCTTTAGCTCTTGGAATATCTATGACAGCTGCTCTTCTCAGATATGCACGCAATTCGATGTTAGATGTAATGAACAAGGACTACATAAAGACTGCGCGCTCAAAAGGCATTCCTGAGTGGAAAGTGTATATCAAACATGCATTCAGAAATGCCTTAGGCCCAACATTGGTTATCCTCGCTTTCCGCCTTCCGATTCTAGTGGGAGGATCGGTTATGATCGAGGCAGTTTTCTCATGGCCTGGTATTGGCGCAATAATTCTCCAAGGTGTATCCGCAAGCGATTATCCAGTCATAATGATGACCACATTAATGATCGCGGCGGCAATGCTGCTTGCAAGTTTTCTAGTCGATCTGCTTATGGCGCTTCTCGATCCCAGAATACGATTCGAGCGATAGAAGGGGTTGCCAATTATGGATCAACAGAGAATAACGAAATCAAGCCTAGCTCTCAGGAGCTGGAATAAGCTTGTTAGAAATAAGCTTGCGATGATAGGTACCATTGTAGCGATAGCGATGATATTGGCATCGATATTCGCAAACTTCATTACTCCCTATAGTCCTTCTAAGATCGATTTTACAAATATGACAAAGCCACCGAGCTGGAAACATCTGATGGGCACCGATAAAATGGGCCGAGACTTGTTTGCTCAGGTTCTCTATGGAGGTCGAATTTCGATCTATGTCGGCGTTGTAGGCGCAATACTTGGCTCTGCGGTAGGTATGATTTTGGGCTGTATTGCAGGGTGGTTCGGGGGCAAGATTGACGCCTTTCTTGTAAGGCTTTCAGAGATATTCTTGACTTTCCCTAACATGATATTGGTGCTGATCCTTGTGGCATTTGTGGGGCAGGGTGTAAACAATCTTATATTTATTTTCTTCATAACCGGTTGGATGACACCATTTAGGATGATTCGTAATGAGTTCCTTTCGCTTCGGGAAGAGACTTATGTGGAAGTGTGCAAAGCCTTCGGTATTTCGGATTTATCCATCATGTTCAAGCATATTTTGCCTAATACGATAAGCCCGATAATGGTTGCGACTACAATCAATATTGCTAACTATATCCTTCAAGAGGCGGGATTGAGTTTTTTGGGGCTGGGAGTTCCGATCACCGTACCCACTTGGGGCAATATTATGAATGCAGCGAGGTCGATTGAAGTAATTCGGAATTACTGGTGGATGTGGTTTTTCCCAGGCCTTGTGATTTCGATTTTTGTATTAGCCGTGAATTTCGCAGGCGATGGTCTGCGCGACGTGCTCGATCCTAATCTGTAGAAGGTATCCTAGAAGATGCAGCCAGGCAGACTTATTCTTGAGGTCAAAAACTTGCAGACAAACTTCCGCGTTGGCAACGAAGATATATCGATAATTAGAGGAGTCTCATTTTCTGCGCGGCAGGGAGAAACGCTTGCCATCGTTGGGGAATCGGGTTGCGGAAAGAGCGTTACGGTCCACTCTGTGATGCGTCTTCTTCCAAAGAATGGCAGACTGACAGGCGGTGAGGCTATATTTCATGATATAGACAATAATTATGATTTACATAACCTAGAGCCTTTTGGTAAGGAGATGCGAGCGATCCGCGGTAGAAAGATAGGCATGATTTTTCAGGATCCCATGGCATCTTTAAATCCTGTATACAGAGTTGGAGATCAGGTGGCTGAGAATCTTCTTCAGCATTTCAAGATGAGCAAAAAAGAAGCTCGCGAGCGTATCGTAGAGATGTTTGCAAGCCTTGGCATACCAGACCCGGCTCGAAGGATAGATGATTATCCACATCAATTTTCTGGCGGAATGAAGCAGCGTGTGATGATAGCAATCGCCATGATATGTAACCCAGATCTCCTAATAGCCGACGAGCCAACCACGGCCTTAGACGTCACCATTCAGGCTCAGATCATAGAGCTGATGGAAGGCCTAAAGGATGAGCAAGGCAAAGCGGTCATTTTGATTACTCACAATATGGGTTTGGTTGCAGAGACGGCGGATGAAGTGGCCGTGATGTATATGGGCAGAATAGTCGAACGCGCGCCTGTAGAACGCATTTTCCATAATCCCTGTCACCCTTATACCAAGGCTCTCCTTCGGTCAGTACCAGTTTTGGGCCATGGGAAAGCCGAGAGGTTGGAGACGATACGAGGTTCCACTCCTTCTCCTTCCGAATGCACAAAAGGCTGCGAATTCGCTAACCGCTGTGATTTTATGATGGACAAGTGTCGTGTTCTTGATGTTCCGGTATATGAAATAGAAGAGAATCATCACGTCCGCTGTATGCTTTTCGAGGATTCAAAGGAGTTGCAGCAATGAATACGCAATCATATCAGCAACTGCCTGAGAATTGCAGTCAAGGAAATCCCGGACAAGAAGGAATCATCTTCGAGATTAGAAATCTTAAGAAGTATTATCCAGTTTTGGCTGGCTTTTTCCGCAAGACCGTAGGATGGGTAAAAGCTCTCGATGATGTGTCCATAACAATCCATGCGGGAGAGACGCTTGGAGTGGTTGGAGAATCGGGCTGCGGCAAAACAACATTCGGTAAGACAATGATGATGCTGCAGCATCCTACTTCGGGAGAGCTTCTTTTTCATTTTCCGGAAGGTAAGCGAGACCTTGCAAAGCTGAGCTCCAAGGAACTCATGCCCTTCCGTAGAAAAGTACAAATGATATTTCAGGATCCTTTTTCAGCCCTCAATCCCTCTAAGAAAATATTCGATTCTTTTGATGAACCATTACGAGTTCATGGCCATGAGGATCCTAAAGAGCGCAAAGAAACAATAGTCAGAAACCTTGAGATGGTAAATCTCAGTGCAGACTATATGTATCGTTATCCTCATGAATTTTCGGGTGGGCAGCGACAGCGGATATGTATAGCGAGGGCTTTGTGTATAGGCCCGGAAATGGTTATCTGCGATGAACCTGTATCGGCGCTCGATGTATCGATTCAAGCTCAAGTTCTCAATCTGATGAAAGACCTACAGAAACAGCTGGGGCTGACCTATGTCTTTATCGCGCATGACTTAAGCGTTGTCCAGTATATGAGCGACAAGATTATGGTCATGTATCTTGGGAAAATCGTCGAGATGGCGGATTCCATTTCGCTTTATGAGATGCCGCGGCATCCTTATACGCAAGCCCTTCTTTCTGCTGTTCCAATTCCTTCCATAGATGTAAAGAAAAAGAGGATAATCTTGCAGGGAGATGTGCCAAGCCCAATCGATAAACCCTCTGGTTGCGCCTTCCATCCGAGATGTAGAGATGCAATGGATATATGCAGGAGAATAGAGCCAGAATTCGCTCCTCTTTCGGACGATCCATCTCATTTTATAGCCTGTCATCTATATGGAAAAACAAACGGAGAGTCCGAGCCAACAAAGAAGGGCAAACTATGAACAAACCAAAAAAATATTTATTGTTCGATCGAGGCATCATTGATGGGCACCTATGCCAAAATGCAGTGCTCCGCCTGGCAAAAGCAGAAAAAGATACGAAAAACAACCCCATGATGACAGAGGAGTTTTTTGCCAATCCTTCCAAGCCCTGGGAAGTGCGCTACGATAATGGGTATCCTAATGTTTTTCGGGATATAGAGCAGAATGTCTTTAGGCTCTATTACACTACATTTTCTTACGACAAAGACTCGGCTCAGACCAGACTCGAAGAGCGGCCTTTTAGGCAATATATGCCATCCAAAAGCAGGGCGACCTGCACTTGCTATGCAATGTCAACAGATGGAATACATTGGCAAAAACCCGAGCTTGGGCTTTCTGAATTCGAAGGAAACTTGGCCAACAATATAATATTGAAGAATGCTCATGGTACGAGCGTCTTGTGCGACAGAGCCGATCCCGATCCTGCCAAGAGATACAAACTCATCACAAAAATGCACTATTCTCAAGAAAACAACTATATGGCAGTTGCTTTTTCTCGGGATGGTATCGACTTCAGCACTCCTCAGCCATGGCCAAAATACAATCCGCCAGCAGATACACATAACTTTGCATTTGTGGATCCAAAGACAAACCGTTATGTGCTCGTCACACGCATTTGGAAAGATGGCATTAGGATCGCTGCCAAATCCGAGAGCAGCGATTTCTTGACATGGACCGAGCCTGAAGAAATCGCTCGCGGGATAGGCTTCGAAAACCAAGTTTATTCAATGCCAGTTTTTTTCTATGAAGGATTGTATCTTGGACTCGCTTCGATCTATCACGATGGCGACAGATCAGCAGAAAATTTTGACACCGTAGATCTTAGTCTTATGTATTCTTTCGATCTTCGACACTTTGATTGGATTGAAACTGGCGCTGCTCTTATCGAGAGAGGAAAGGGAAAGTATCCGGATGGTGATTGGGATTGCGGATGCATATATGCGAGCTCTCCAATCGAGATAGACGACAGGATATGCATTTACTATATGGGCGGAAACGGCCAGCATACCAATTTCAGAGAAACATCCCTTGGAAGAGCATGGATAGACAAGGATAAATTTGCGTATTATGCGGCAAAAGAAAACTCAAAAGAAGCAACCCTCACATTGAGACCAGCAAATTTCTATGGCGAACATCTCGAGATACTTGCAGATATAGAAGACGATGGGTGGATAGACTGCGAGTTTATCGATGTAAGCAATTCAAGCTACTTCGATGAAGTGGCTAGTGCCAGAGGAAGAAAACAAGTTACGCGCATTACTAAAAGTGGATGGAACAAAATAATATTTGGCAATATGTCGACATCATATTTAGCTGAAAAACCTTTAAGTCTTTGTCTAAAATTCAGAAATTCGAGAATCTACGCAATAGAAGGTGATCTTGCGATCACAAGACAAGAGAGATTGGAGCGCGGATGAGGAGAAATCGATGAAACTAGAATCAGGCATCTATGCGGCACAACTCGTTCCGTATACATCAGATGGCATTGTGAAAGAAGAATCTCTTTCGGCGATGGTAGAGAGAAACATTACGCTGGGGAAAGTGGATGGCCTTTACATAGGCGGAAGTACGGGAGAGTCTTTTTTGAGCGACACCAATGCCAAGAAAAAGGTTCTCCAAATTGCAGCGGAGACAAATGCTGGCCGGGTTTCGATGATAGCGCAGATAGGATCGATAAACGTCAAGGAAGCAGAAGAGCTGGCACATTTGGCAGCGGCCCTTGGATATGATGCTGTATCTGCGGTGACACCATATTATTATAGATTTAATTTTTCGGAGATATGCGATTACTATTTTAGACTAGCCGAAGCGGCTAACCTACCAATGTTAGTCTATTATATACCAGCATTTACAGGTACAAGTTTTGACATCGAACAAGCTCGAAGGCTCTTTGAACATCCATTGATCGCTGGATTCAAATATACATCTGGCGATCTCTATACCATGGAACGACTTATCTCTGCTTTTCCAGATAAGATCGTATTTTCTGGCTACGATGAGCTTTTGCTTTGCGGTAAAGCGCTTGGAGCCTTTGGTGCGATAGGTTCGACATACAATCTGTTCGCACATATAGCCAAAGAAATCTGGAAAAATGTGGATCTTGGTCTTATTTCTCAAGCACGCGCCGGCCAAGCCAAACTCAACAGCGCCATCCAAGAGCTTACAAGCCTTGGGCTCTATCAGGCCCTAAAGGAAATAATATCCATATAGGGCATTGACACAGGATGCTGCCTGCCACCATTTTCTCCGTTATCGCAAGAGCAAAAAGAAAAAGCCGATGCGCTTGGTAGGAAATATGAAGAAACAGGACTGCTGCAACTCTAGAAATAATAGAATAAGTACATACAGCAAATGGAAAAGCAACTTTTAGCAGCGCAATTTTAGGCTAAATACGCTAGTTCTTAGAAAGCTGTTATGGCTCTATAGAGTTCATAGCAAAATTCTCTTTCAATTCCTGCAAAGAGAAGATGTCGAATCCCAACTTCTTTTCTGCATTTTTGATTTTATTCTTGAGTATCTGGAAATATTACTCCGGCGATTTTTGCCAATTTTTATGTTGATTTCACTTTGCATATAAACATAATTGGCGATTTGATTGTATTTTCCTTTTTGTAAGGCTGCCTTTTTTGAAGTAGTCTTTTGGGAATACATTGTGTATATTTCCTACAATACGAGTTTTTATTGCCTTTAGCGCTTTGATATCTGCGTCTAATTCTGAGTCGTGGGCACTTAAGCTATAGCGTCGGGTGAGAATAGACATTACGAACCATCTTCGAACCCAAATATCGATATTACCTGAATGATGCCTATCATTTCTAAGTGCAGAATAAAGTGGATATGCAAAATTCAAAGCAGAGTCACAAGATCAGCAAATTTGCTCCTTCCAAATTTGGATACAAAACTATCTACAACAGATCAGAATATTTGGCGTCATAGATATCGACATTTTCCTTCCTAAGCCAAAATATCATCTGGAAATATTCCGTCTTTGCAAATTCGAGATATTAATCCCTAACTTTTCAAAATAGGTAATATGAGTAATATCCTTTTTGCAAAATAGTGCTTAAGAAAAAACGCGCGCACAAGATTTCAGTAGAATATCTCGGTATTCTCACACCAAAGGGATTAGTCCCTGCACAGGATAGGAGGATACGGATCGATGAACCCCTCGTAGGCAAGGAATTTGGTGCTAGTTGGTTTCTAACTTCACTGACTAGGGATATACGAGAAAATCTTGAGAAGCACTTTTCTGATCTCTGGAAAGAGCTTTATACCATAAGCCTCTTACGAGTGATTCGTCCTTGCTCATTTCGGTATATCTCAGAGCGCTATGCGAATGAGTATCTCATCTTCGATGGCATTGTATCCTTCAGTAAGGGAATAGAGGACTGTCATAGTGGCTATAATAATGAACACTGCTATAACCCACAGATAAACCTTCTATATGCGTTTTACGGAGGAAGTGTAGAGGGGATGCCTGCATACTATAGAAAGTTTCCTGGCAATGTTCGAGAGGTGAGTGCCTTTGGAGCGCTTGTTGCAGAGATGGGAATCCATGACATCGTGGTGATTGCAGACAAAGGTTTTGGCTCTGAGGCAAACTTTGCCGAGTTAGATCATGCAGGATTACGCTATATTGTGCCTTTACGTCGTAATAGTCTTTCTTATGACCGAACACGGCTAAACTCTGTTGATAAATCAGGATTTGATGGGGTATTCGAGTTTGGCGGCCGTCCTATCTGGTATTACCAAACCCATGAAGATACCCATCATCGCATCCTTGTCTATCTTGATGGAGAATTGCGGCTCAAGGAAGAAAAGGACTATCTAAGAAGGCTCTTAAGCCACCATGAAGGCTATACAGAAGAGGCACTTCGTGCAAAGCAATGCGAATTTGGTATTCTTGTGCTTAAGACAAGCCTAGAGGACTCTCCAGAGCGAATCTACGAGCTCTATAAAGAGCGTGCCCAAATCGAGCAGATGTTTGATGAGTATAAGAATCTCTTACGATGGGATGCATCTTATGTCCATTCTGATGGAGCCCTGGAAGGCTGGTTTTTTCTCAATCATCTTGGGCTTATGACATGTTATCGAGTGATCGAACTTTTGCATGCGACAAACAGCCTAAAGCGATATTCGATAAAAGGGCTTCTGCAGGAATATCTCTCAGGAATAAGAGTAGAGAGGATCACCGGAACATGGAAATATGAAGTTCTCTCAAAAGCACAAAAAGAAGTCCTCAAACATCTTGACTTGCAACTGCCCGATCTCGCAGCCACTCCAATTGAGACTGCTTTTACCTCGCCTCTTTATACTGAACATATTACCTAAAACGAAAAGTTAGAGCTTAAATGGTATCGGAATACTTCTCTGCATACCTATCGAGCAGTTCATTGATCATTGTCTGATATTTTACATTGTTCTTCTTTGCAGCTTTTTTGAAAAACTCTAAGCTCTGCTGATTCAAAGCAATTGTTACTTTGACCTTTGGTACTCGCCTAACTAATTTATCAGGTGGTGGAAGAAAATCATCGATTCTTTTTCCGTTTCTAAGCATTTTCGCTATATCGTTTGGCGCATCGCTATATATTGTGTTCTCGTTCATATCGCTCTTTACCCTCTCTCCAATATCCAGCTCCGATAATTCTTATTTTGCCATTCCGCATGGTAAATCGTACGGTGGCAATCCCTATTTTACATTTTCCAAGGCAAAAATACCTTTTCTCCCTTTCTGAATGTTTTTCATCAAAAACTATGATCCGTCCTTTATCAAAAAATGCTTCCTGAGCTTCCTCAAAGGAAAGGCCATGTTTTTGAATATTAAGCTCGTTTTTATGCTCATCCCATTAAAAGGTCATGCTATAATATACATACCTTTTACCATATTTTCAATACATCATGTTGAATAATAATAAAGGCTTTAATAATTCCGTAGGACAATATATGGCCCTCTTTGACACAGATATTCCTCTGGGACAATCTTTTTCTTGCTTGTTGTTCCATGTGTTTACCTCTACCGATATCTTTTTGTCTTTGAGCAAATAGGGATACTTTGCTGCTCCCCTCCTTGGCTTTGAGAGATTCCTCTCTGAGTAGATTGCCCCTAATTCTGCCTTATGTATGATTCTCCATACCTGCTTCCGGGTGACCTGGATGTGGGAAAGCGATCGGGCTACATTTCGATAGCTATAGGCATGCCGCAATCACTTCATCTCAATTGGTCTCATAATCTATCGTTTTTCCATCATCAAAGGCAGCTTTCTTAATGATTATTCCTCCACTTATCGTGCCATTTTTTACCGAATCCCATATCAAATTATATGGGCTATTATATCCTTCTTCCCAATACCAAAATTGATCATCCCCTGTTTCTTCTCCATTATTTAAAGACAACTGATATTTTAGATTCTTCGCGCTATATAGAAGATCTCCAAAAGAATCATACATATTGACATCAAATACCAAACCAAGAAGCCGATCAGAAAAATCATTTCTGAATTTGAAATATGCTCTTACATGAGCGCCGTAAGGCTTATCATCTCTTGAATAATCTTTAGCATACCATTCAAAATTGCAGCCTACCACTCTTACCACATGCTCATTATCAATACTAATATTCGTTTTTGCCACTCGAGCCTCTTTCAAAAGTCCAAGAATATTCTGGCATGAGATATATTCAAAAGTTGTGGATGGGAAAAGACAGGGACGTTCATTTTTGATAGGCTTTGCTATGAAAAAACACCAATCAAAAGGAGAATGTCCATGAAGAAAAGTATAGCAGAAGCTTTCACAAAAACAAAGCCAGAGACCGTAGAGGTACTGGAATAGCTTATGAGGGAAGGAGCAAGGAAGATGCTTCAGGCAGCACTTGAAGCAGAAGTAGCTTAAGCATTGTGCAAAGTATCAGCATCTCAAGGATGAGAATAGCCATCAATATGTCGTAAGAAATGGAAACAAGCCAGAACGAACAATCCTCACCGGCGCAGGACCTATTTCAATGTGCAAGAGAGCTAAGAGATGCGCCTCGCTTAATAGCACTGACGAAGGAAGAAGCACTAAAGGCATATGGTCTTTTTGTAGAAACATTTTCTGATAAATATCCGAAGGTAGTAGAATGTCTAGCAAAGGATAAAGATGAACTCTTTAGCTTCTATGATTTTCCTTCTATGCATTGGATACATCTCAGGACTACCAATTCCATTGAATCAACGTTTGCCACCGTGAGATTACGTCAGCGTAAGACAAAGGGCAATGGTACAAGGCAGGCGACATTGACGATGGTATATAAGCCCTGTAAAGAAGCTGAGAAGAATTGTAGAAGGCTTAGAGGATTCAATTTGATCCCCCTCGCCCCAGTCGGGAGTATGATTTGTAAATGGAGAATTGGTCGATGAAGCAATTGCCTAATTCAAGAGTCGTCCAAAATTCCTATCCACAACAATTGACAATATTTATCTATTTTAGCATATAAATCCCTTACCAAGAAGCCTTTTGAGAGACCTTTTTAGAGCGAACTCAACTTTAAATCCTCAAAAAACAGTGCACTTTTGATTCTTAAATGACAATGCTAATAATTACTCTTGACAATTCATGAATGTTGGCTAATACTACTATATCTGGTTAACCAGATTGCAGCCCAGACTGCAACTAGGCTGCAACTAAACTGTAGCGCAAGCTGAGGCTGAGATAGAGAGTAAGAGAGGGTAAGGCGTGGCACAATGAAGTATTCGAAAGATCAACAGATTTCTGATACTCTTGAAGGCGAATCCATAGTATTTCGCTATATTCAGCAACAGATCATTTCTGGAAACCTCAAAGCGGGTGATAAATTGCCCTCTGAACGCGCTTTGAGTCAGGTTCTCAATGTGAGCCGGGGGTATGTGCGCAAAGCTCTCTCTCGGCTTGATCATTATGGCCTTATAAGAACATTGCCTCAGCGCGGTACGATTGTTGCAGAGCTTGGAAGTAAGGCTATCTCTGGTCTTATCGCAAGCATCGCAAGCTTTAGGGATTCATTTTCTCCAATCGATTTATTTGACATAAGAGAGCTTCTTGAAATTTATGCGGCGAAGAGGGCTGCGATGCTGGCTACCCATGAAAATATTGAAGAGATTCAAAAATGGCATATGGAATTCAAATTAAAGGCTGACATTGGCCAGCGAGCGCTCGATGAGGATCACCTCCTTCATATTGCAATCGCAAAAGCGAGTAAAAATGAGGTGTGTCTTTCGCTTACAAGCTATATTACGCCTCAAATAATCGCGCTCAATGAAGGTTTCCCAGAGAGCGACCCAAACCGCTTTATGAATACATATAGAGAACATGAGCGAATTGTGAATGCCATTTTGGCAAACGATGAGGCGAAAGCTGAAGAAGCCATGAGGCATCACATGCATGCAGCGCGACAAAGGCGATTCGCTGAATGACGAATCGCTTTGCAATAAGGAGTTTTAGGAGAAGGAGGTTGATTGACATGAAAAAAAGACTGGCATTCTCAGTAATGGCGGTTGTATTACTGACATTTTCAGCGGCTGTGTATGCACAGACAAAGCCGGTAACAATTGTCCATTGGTATTGGGCGGATAATCCTAAGTATTCTGCGGAAATGCAGAAAATCGCAGCGGACTTCAATGCGACGAATGGTAAAGGCATTACAGTCGTTGCGCAGGAATATCCATGGGATGGTGGAGCATATAGTGAAACCCTCTTTCGTGCAGTGATGGGAGGGGGCGGACCGGATACTTCTTCGTTCAAGCTCACATCGACTCCTCTTTTCACCGCAAACGGCTTGCTTGTCAATTTGGATAGCTATCTCGAGAAATGGAAAGATAGAGATAAAATCGATCCAAGTCTTTATGATACAATGAGAAAAGCGAGCGGTACTAAGAGCGTATATGTCATGCCATGGAATACTCAGATTCTGTATGTGTATTATCGTCCTTCGCTATTAAAGAAAGCTGGGATATCTGTACCAAAAACATATGCGGAATTTCTTGAAGCATGCAAGAAACTCACTATGGATACCAATGGAGATGGCAAGACAGATGTCTATGGATTTGGTATGCGAGGAGCAAAAGGCGGGCAAGAACCTTGGGGAAGCTTTATTTGGGCTCGGGGTGGTAATTTTGATGACATGACGACTCCTCAGGCAGTTCAAGGCATGCAGGATTTCATCGATCTATATAAAAACGGCTATGCCCCCCCTACAGCTCCAATGGATGGATTTAATGAGATCATCGCCAATTTCAAATCCGGCAAGACAGCGATGACCATCCATCATATTGGCTCTTCGATTGGAATGGTTGAGACATTCGGAGATGATGTCGACGCATTTGCGTTTCCTGGCGGTGTTGGACGTTGGACCTCGATGGGCGATACTGAAAATGTGATTCTCAAGTCTTCAAAGAATAAAGATGCTGCTTTTGAATGGGTTGCGTATCTTGCTACAGGGAAAGGTCAGGAAGCATGGTGCACCGCAACCGGTAATGTTCCAGTTAGTAAAGATGTGCAGCAGCTTCCTTTCTTCCAGAACAATCGTTTTATGAAGGTGTCAATTGAGGGCGCTCCCTATGCGGGAATTTTCCCAATTCTTGATACCACAACGGAATGGATAAATACTATTTGGCCGAACACCGTTGCAGCAGCTCTTACTAGTAAGATTTCAGCTGCGGAAGCAATGAAGACTCTCCAAAAAGGGCTATGGGGTAAATAGTAAGGAATGCATACCTGGCAGCTGGTTTTTTGTCAGCTGCCAGTACATTTTCAATATTTAAAGTATCTTAGGAATTCAAAGAGGCTTTGATTCATATCACAATGCACAAACGAAAAACAAATATATGGCCATATTTACTCATTATGCCAGCCTTATTGGTGATATGTGCGGTGGTGTTTTTTCCCGTACTCAATGCAATTGCGATGAGCTTTCAAAGCTATGACCTCCGCCGGCCAAGTCAAATCCGCTTTGTAGGGTTTGCAAATTATATCGCGGTGCTTCACGATGGATTGTTCTGGCAAGCTTTACTTAAGACAGTTATCTGGGTGGTGGCTGGTGTTGGCTTTCAATTTATCTTTGGTTTCATATTAGCGCTGCTATTGAATAGAAAATTTTGGGGACGTGGACTTTTTCGCTCAATAAGCCTTATTCCATGGGTTACACCAGGTGTGTTGATAGGTTTAATGTGGCGCTGGATCTATGATGGTAATTATGGAGTCCTCAATGATCTATTGATGAAACTTGGTCTGATAGACAACTATATTCCATTTCTTGCCCAGCAATCCACCGCATTTCCTGCTGTAATCTTAACTATCATCTGGCAGGGAATCCCGTTTTTTGCGCTTATGCTACTTGCTGGTCTTCAAAGCATTCCAGATGAATTATATGATGCTGCAGATGTGGACGGGGCGAATCGAATTCAGAGATTTTTTTGGATCGTTGTACCATCACTGAGAAATACTATCTTTGTCACAACTCTTCTAAGGATAATTTGGGTTGCAAATTCTGTCGATGTGATTTTCAATTTGACAGAAGGTGGGCCAGCGTACTCTACACAGACTTTAAGCGTATATGTCTTTAATAAAGGAAATACACTTAACCTCGGATATGCCTCTACGCTTGCAATTTTTCTGACAATAGGCCTATCTGTTGTTTCTATTCCTTATCTGAAGAACCTCTTTAAGGCACAGGAGGAAGCAAAGTAATGGAATTACAAAGCAGAGAAGCGCAAAAATCCTTCTATAAAGCGCCTTATAAAAGAAAGTTGCTGCACGCTTTGCCAGGACATATTTTGTTAGCGATGATGCTCATTTTTCTCCTCTTTCCTTTTTATTGGACCTTTGTGACCTCAATAAAGCAAGAAAAAGAACTCTATTCAAGCACTGTCACCTATTGGCCTGCAAAGGTGACTTTTGACTCATACAAAAAGCTCTTTGCTGAATACAATTTTATAAAACCAATGATCAATAGCTTACTGGTTGCTGTCATAACGACTCTGTTGTCGCTTGTCGTTTCCTTACTTGCTGCATATGCCTTTTCCAGATATCGATTTAAGGGACGACAGTTCTTCATGACACTTTTTCTTACAAACAATATGTTCCCAACGGTATTATTGCTTATTCCTCTTTTTGCTATTATGCGCAAAATTGGCATACTCTACACACCAAGCTCTTTGATTCTTTCATATACAACATTTACCATCCCATTCTCTGTCTGGCTTCTGACTGGCTACCTCGATGATTTACCTCGATCGCTTGAAGAGGCGGCAATGGTGGATGGAGCGAATCGTTTTCAAGCATTTATAAAGATTATTTTACCTATGCTTTTGCCTTGTGTTGTCGCTACAGGCGCATATATTTTCATGACTTCGTGGAATGAATATACCTTCGCTGTCATGTTTACCAATGAACGAAATCGGACGATTCCCGTTGCACTTAAAAATTTCATTGGTCAGTTAGGTGTTGAATGGGGAATGCTGACAGCTGGAGGCGTAATCACAATAATTCCTGTTTGCATAATGTTTTTCTTTGCTCAAAAAAGACTAGTCGAAGGCTTAACTGCAGGCGCAGTGAAAGGGTAATAAAGGAATACTCAAAATGGATGAACTTCTGCTGGAACAAAAGGCGCAAGCTATAAGGCGCGACATTATCGAAATGCTCTATCGATGTCAATCTGGCCACCCGGGCGGATCGCTCTCATGTGTGGAAATATTAATGGCGCTCTATTATGAGGTTGCGCATGTCGATCCTACAAATCCATCGTGGGAGATGCGAGATAGGATCGTGCTGTCTAAAGGCCATGGTTGCCCTGCGCTCTACGCGATTCTCGCTGATAAAGGTTTTTTCCCTCGAAATGATCTTTGGAACTTGAGGCAGATCGGTAGCCATCTTCAAGGACATCCTGATATGCGTAAGACTCCTGGCATCGATGTATCGACTGGCTCACTAGGTCAAGGCGCCTCTGTAGCTGTGGGACTAGCGCTCGCTGCCAAATATAAACGTGCACCATACCATGTCTACGTGGTGCTTGGCGATGGAGAAATTCAAGAGGGCATGGTGTGGGAGGCAACTATGTCTGCAGCTCATTATAAGCTCGATAATTTGATCTTTATACTTGATCATAATGGCTTGCAAATAGATGGAACCAACGATCAGGTTATGTCCTTGGGCGATATAATTGGAAAATTCCACTCCTTTGGTTTTGAGTGCAAAAAAGTCGATGGACATAACGTCGACATGCTGGTAAAGGCGATTTCCGAACCGGTGCCTGGAAAGCCCTTATTCGTGCTCGCAGAGACAGTCAAGGGCAGGGGAATCTCATTCATGGAGAATAATGTTGGCTGGCATGGCAAACCGATGAAGACTGAGGAATACACTCAAGCAATGTGCGAGCTGAAAGGAACGCAAAATGTTTGAGAGCAAATCATTGAGAGTCGCCTATGGCGAGGCGCTTGCTGAGCTTGGTTCAATCGATCAAAAGGTGGTGGTGCTGGATGCGGATCTTTCTTATGCAACAATGACGAGTATTTTTGCATCTAAGTTTCCCGATCGGTTTTTCAACTTTGGTCTTGCTGAAGCGAATATGATGGGGGCAGCTGCGGGGTTTGCCCATTCAGGGCTTTTGCCTTTTGTAAGTACTTTCGCGCTCTTTGGTGTAGGAAGAGCATATGAGCAAATTCGTAATTCCATCGCATATCCCAATGCAAATGTGAAATTTGGGCTCTCTCACTCAGGACTTTCAGTAGGCGAAGATGGCGCAAGTCATCAGAGCATCGAAGATATCGCACTCATGCGAGTACTACCAGGGATGACAATCCTTGTTCCTTGTGATCCTTTTGAAACTCGCAAAGCGGTTTTCGCTGCCGCAAGCTTGGATGGACCGGTATATATTCGCGTTGCTCGGCCAATTGTCGAGGTAATAACAAATGAAGACAGTACTTTTACAATCGGCAAGGCAAATATTATGCGTAAGCCTGGTGATGTCTGCATTGTGGCTACAGGGCTCATGGTGAAAGAAGCACTCGCAGCTGCTGAAAGATTATCTCTTCATGGCATAAAAGCTGGCGTCATCAATATGCACACCATAAAGCCAATCGATGCTGAGTTGATTTTAGAAATGGCTTCTCAATGTCGAGCCATGGTGACCGCTGAGGAGCATTCGATCATAGGAGGGCTAGGGTCAGCTGTCGCTGAAGTTCTTGTAGGCAAATCAAATATAAAGTTTGCCCGTGTTGGTATCCAGGATAAATTTGGACGTTCTGGAAAACCTGAAGATCTTTTCAAGGCCTATGGTCTTACAGCAGATGATATCGCGCAACAATGCATCATGTTGTTGGAGTAAAAAGGAAGTAATTCAAGAGGTAATTATTTATGAGTGATTTAATAGAATATGAACATGAAGGGAAAGGCCTCCAAAGAGTATATGAAAACAAGGAATGGATGGTTGGAATCAAGAATTATAAACCAGAGAATGATATAAGTAATATCGATTGTTTGGAACGTCACAATGAGACCGACGAGCTCTTTGTCTTATTGCGCGGTACTTGTATCCTGCTATACGCGCTAGAGGACCTAATTAATGATAGCCTCGAACTGAAGGCTATCTCCATGGAGCTAGACAAAGTATACAATATTCCTAAGGGGCTTTGGCACAATACTATTACGCAACAGGAAACCAAACTCATCCTTATTGAAGCTGCATCTACATCGCAACAGAACAGCAATGTAATACCATTATCCTACGATCAGATTGCTAGAGCAAAAGAGCTTATATCAGCGCTCCAGAAAAAGCTATGAAAAAACTTCGAGTGGCGATTATCGGAATTGGCAAGATAGGCATATCTCATCTCAAGGCTATCAAAGCTATCGAGCCTCTCGGCTACGCAGAATTGGCAGCGATTTGTTCTCTCAATCCAAACAAGATAAAGAGCCTCTGCGACGACTACGATATCCCTGTTTGGTATACTTCATACCAAGAAATGCTTAAAAGCGAGAGTCTCGATCTCGTGCATAACTGTACTCCCAATGTGCTTCACTATGATGTAAATAGAGGTATTCTCGAAGCAGGCTTATATGATCTATCTGAAAAGCCGCTCACCATAGATTCACAGCAATCGGGAGCGCTTGTGGCTTTAGCAAAGAATCGCCATCTAAAAACCGCTGTCAATTTTGTTTATCGATATTATCCAATCATTATGCATATAAAAGAATTGATATCCAAGGGCGAGCTTGGAACAATCTATTCCATACACGGGACTTATCTTCAAGATTGGCTCTTATTCGACCATGATTACGACTGGCGGGTCGAATCTCGCTATGGAGGACCATCGAGAGCCCTTGCTGATATTGGGTCTCATTGGATAGATATAGCAGAGTTCTTGCTTGATCGCAGAGTGGAAAGCATCGCCGCAGACCTTGCAACATTCATTCCCAAGCGGATTCGCTCTCCCTCTGAGACTATAATAGTAGATACTGAGGATTTTGCAAGTGTCCTGATGAGATTTGAAGGTGGCATTCATGGCTGCCTAACTGTCTCTCAGGTAAGTGCTGGTCGGTCTAATGGCATCTCTTTTGAGATAGATGGTAGCATAGCATCTCTGCGTTGGTCTCAAGAGCATCCAGAAAGAGCTTCGCTTAAATATCGAGAAGAGGAAGAATTATTTATAGATGAAAAAGGAACTATATCGCTTGCGAATGAGTTGGAAGAAAACAAGGAAGCAAACGCTGGTGCTTCAAAACAAGAGAGATTTTTGGAAGCGCAACAGAGGATGATCGATAACTTCTATCGCTCAATTGTGTTTGATGATGTTCCTATCTATGCTGATTTTGAACAAGGCCATAGAATTGTAAAAATCATAGAAGCTGCAATTGAGAGCAATCAGAAAGAAAGATGGATTCATAGCCGCCATGAAGGCTCCTGACTTTTTTAGTTAAGGATAACTTTAGCCTTCATCAACATTTCTATTTTTCCTGCCTGGATATTATTTTCTCCAATGCTTACTCTCTATAAGCCTCCGAAAACCTATGCGATAATCCCATAAGTTGCTCGACTTCGAGGCGCATCGATTCGGTGAAGAGCCGTGCATCCGCGCGGCGCGATATGAGCTTGATGGGCAGGCCCTCACGCTGCAGTGCATACATGGCGTTGATGGGATATAGTTGATATTCGATGACTGATGCTAGACCTAGAAAATCCTGAAGCTCTAGTGCTCGATCTGGCTGGTCGTTCCAGTGTTTGCACATCCATACATAGAGGTCCGAGTGGAAGTGAGTCATAATGCCTGAGTATCCTGATGCTCCTTTCTGTAGCGATGCGAGCAGAGTCGCAGCATTTGCATTGAAAAGCTTGAAGTTGCTGCCTTTTGCCGCTTCGATTTTGGCTTTCATATCTCCAATGCGACAACTTGTATCCTTCAGAAAACCAAATCGGCCAGTCTCGACGATGAATTGCACGAGATCGGCATTTAGAAGCCGTTTATAAGGAGCAGGGCACTCATAGAAGCCAAGGAGGATATCGCGGTCGAAGGCTGTCAGGAATGTCTCGAGATTTCTCTTGAAAATATCGTTACCTTCATAGGGGCGCGCCAGGCGATTTGTAACTAGGATAAGTGCATCGGCGCCCGTATCGGTCATCATTTTAGCTTCTTCGATTTGATCGTAGAGCGTATCGGCGACATGCCCGGAAACAAGGACAGGTACGCGGTCTCGCGAGAATTTGATCGACATTCTTGCCAATTCGAGCCGTTCGCGCAGTGTCAGATGGAACATCTCGCTCGATTGGCAGACGGCAAAGAATCCTGCTACTCCGTGTGCAATATGCCACTCAATGAGTGTTTCGAGCGCATTCCAGTCTATGCGACCATTTTCTTCGTAGGGTGTTATAAGGGTCGGATAAACACCATCGGGAATAGTCTTATTCATTGTGGCCTCATTTATACCCCGATAACTTGGGAATAAAAAGCACAAGATCGGGAATATAGGTTATTAAGAACAAGACAACAATGAGAACAATAACCATAGGCATGATTTCTCGGATTATATCTTTTAGTGGAGTCCCTGTAAGCCCCGATACCGTAAAGAGCAGCATGCCATAGGGCGGAGTCGAAAGTCCAATCATTAGATTGAGCACCATTACTACGCCAAAATGCACGAGGTCTATCCCTAAGTGGCTGAGAATAGGGATTATGATAGGGGTGAATATGAGCTGTATGGGCGTGGTATCTAGAAAGCAACCCAGAATTAGCATGGCGATGTTGAGGATGAGGAGCATGGCATATTTGTTCTGGGTTAGACCGAGTAAGAATGTAGCTATAACATTGGGTATTTGTTCGATACTGACGATATAAGAAAAAGCGAAGGAGCTTCCGACAAGAAGCGAAAGTGTCCCAGTAGTGCGCACCGCATTTATAAGGCACTGCTTGAATTCCTTCCAGCCAAGCGCTCGGTATACAAAGACCGATATTAGTATTCCATAGAAAGCCGCCAAGGCCCCTGCTTCCGTGGGGGTAACAACGCCTGTATAGATTCCTCCCAGCAAGATCACTACGGTGAAAAGCGCAGGCAAAGCTTGCAAAGTAAATTTCCAAAATTGCTTGGCAGGAAACTTTTTTCCTTCCGGATAGTTCCTTTTATTCGATATAAATGTGTTGTAAATAAGGAGTGCGATGCCAACGAGCAGCCCTGGGATAATTCCTCCTAGAAAGAGGTAACCTATCGACGTGCTGGAGAGCATTGCATAAACGACCATAGGGATGCTAGGTGGAATAATTGGCCCAATAGTAGCGCTCGCTGCGGTGATGGCACAGGTATATGCATCATCATAGCCCTGTTGTTGCATTGCCTTTAATTCCATATTGCCTGGACCTGATGCATCGGCAAGTGCCGAGCCGGTCATTCCAGAAAAAATAATCGAGTTGATAATGTTGACATGTGCAAGAGCACCTTTTCGCTTGCCTACGAGTGCGCTCGAAAAGGAGAAGATCATCTCGGTTACTTTGCCTGAATTCATTATCTCGGCCATGAAAACAAAAAGTGGCACCGCAATGAGAACGAAGCTCGCATTGAGGTTTGTAAGAAACTGCATTGCGACCATATCTAGCGACGCAGCAGGATTTTTAGAAAGGAGGAAATAGAATGCGCTCGACAGCATCATGCCTGGTGCAAGAGGAATACCAAGCAGAAATACAGCCACAAACGACAAAACGAAAACAATAAGTGGGAGGTTCATTTGGTATCTCCAGAGATGCTAAAATCTTTTGCAATGTCAATGGTTAGCCTTATTATCATATCGACTAGATACACCACAAATGGAAAATACGCGATATTCATGGGAATGCCCAGCGCATCCGACTTTTTATATCGCATAAATTGTACATAATCCCATGAAGGAACAAGAATGATCAAAAAAGCTACAAGAAGCATAGCATTGCCAACAATGCGCATAATTCGCTTTGTCTTTGGTTTGGCGGCATCATAGAGCATTGTGAAAGCGACCTGAGTGCCCATTCTCTTCGAGTAAAGACCACCCAGTAGAGCAGTCCATACAAAGCAAATCAAACTCAATTCTTCTGGCCATAGAAGCGGCTTGAAAAATTTACGAGCGAATATCTGCAGCACGAAAGAGACGAAAAGCGTGCTAAACGTGAGTATAGGTACATAAAGTTCGATGCAGTCGACCAGGAATTTGCCTGTTTTTTTCAGCCAATACGGCATAATGGCTCCTCCTTCAAATACCCTTTCAAGAAGCATCGATACGATATCGACATACTTATTGAATCAAGGTTGCCCGCAGCGGAGATTTGTTGCGGGCAAACCTTAGGTATTATTTCATTTTTTGTATTTCATCATAGAGAGCGAGGTCCCAATCTTTCGAAATATCTTTACCTTCCGTGAGATAGAAATTCTTAGCATAGGCTGCAAATGCATCCCGATCAGGGTTTTCTATGACAACAAGACCTTGCTGGCGGAAGAAATCCAGGATTTCCTTTTCGTTATCGAGATTTGTCTTATCGCAGGATTGGCGTGCTTTTTCCAATGCTTGTAGGACCCAGTCCTGCTGTTGCTTTGTCAGGCTCTGCCATTTTTTCTCATTGATAGAAGGCCATACCGAGTCGACTAGATGGTTTGTGAGAACTATATACTTGGTGACTTCATAGAATTTGGCATTCTTATCTGTTGGGAGAGGGTTATCTTGACCATCAACCGCACCGGTTTTAAGACCCATATACAATTCATTAAAGGCCATTGGGGTAGGGTTTGCTCCGAGAGCCTTGCCCATTGCGATCCATGTCGGGCTTTGTGGAACGCGTAGCTTCACACCTTTCATTTGTTCGGGCTTGGTTACAGGGCCGACTTTTGCTATGAGGTTGAGCTGACGAGTGCCAAGGTAAAAAGCACAGAGTGGTCGAACACCGGTTTTTTTTGCCACATCTTCGAACATTTTCTTGCCAATTGGGCCATTGAAGGTTTTAGTCATCTGATCATAGCTCTGGAATGTATAGGCGGCGCCAAACATCGAAAGATAAGGAACAAATTCTGCAAGCCACGATGCAGAACTATAGACCATATCGACTGTTCCCTTGCGAATGGCATCCTGCTCAGCTTGCTGGGTAAAGAGCTTGCCGGAATCGTAGACATCGATCTGGATTTGTCCGCCAGAAAGCTTTTCGACTTCTTCCTTGAAAACGTACATTGCTTGTGTATGCGCATCTGTTGGCACACTGACTGAAGTAAACACAAGTTTGATTGGCTTTTGTTGGGCGAACACTGTTGGGCTTGCAATCATAAGCAATACCAGCATTGCAACAATGGTTTTCTTCATAACGAACCTCCTTGAATGGATCATCTATTTCTAGCCATACCGAAATACGGCTAAATGCCTCGCTATTATATATGGCAATACAATATCCTTGCCTTTATCAATTCAATTGGCGATGTTGAGATTTAATCTTATCTTTCTTTAAAGAGAGCTAGTTGAATCATTGCCAATCGAATATTTTCAACCTCCTCTGGAGTTCCACACATGAGTGGTGCGCGAGGGTACCCAGCATCGAATCCATAAAGTCTAAGCGCTTCCTTAAGAAGCGGTGCGGCATTGGTCCTTTTATTTTGACCCATGCTCTTCAGGAAAGGATAAATTTTCTGCTGCTGCTCTGCTGCTGCTTGTACTTTCCCTGCTAGAAAATCTTCAATCATAGATCTTATTAGGTGCCCGATAATATGAGATGATCCCGAAACAACGCCACCTATGCGTTTTTCGCCACCTTGGGCATAAGCTTCGAGGATCATAGTATCATCGCCATTGTAGATGACGAAATTTTCAGGTGTGGAATTTAAAAAGGCTGTGATCTGTTTGGGATTCAGTTCGGCTTCTTCTTTTATTCCGACTATATTAGGCTGTTTTGCAAGGCGGCTTACCGTGGTTGGTTCGATATTGACACCCGTATAGATAGGAATATTGTATAAGAGTATGTTGAGGGATACAGATGTAGCTACCTGCATAAAATGGCGATATAACTCTTCTTGATTTGGCTTTGTATAATAAGGAGCTACGATCATCACCGTTTCGAAACCGATTTTTTCAGCTATTTTTGCTAGCTGAATTGTCTCGATGGTAGAGGCTGCTCCGACGCCTGCTATTATGGGGATTCGATCGCCAACTTTGTCTTTGACTGTTTCGAATAACCTTACCCTTTCATCAAATGACATAGCATAAAATTCGCCTGTCGATCCCGAAAGAACAAGACTATCACCTTTTTTTTGATCAATTATGAACTCGGCAAGCGCAGCGGTTCTTTCATAGTCTACGCTCCCATCTTCGCAGAAGGGTGTAAGCAGAGGAATCAATATCCTTCCATAGCGTTCCTTAACAAATTTTGCCATAAAGACCTCCTCAAAACTGATTGCACTATCTAGCTGCCTAACCGGCTAAGATCCTTGTTTCGATATCCAAGGCGGTGTGATATCTCTGTTGTTGCCTCTAAGAGGGCTGGAGCTATCGATTCTAGGCGTTTTAACGTATTTCTTTCGGCAGGACCCGATAGGCTGACAGATGCAAAGACCTTAGCTTCCACATTGAAAATGGGGGCTCCGACACAGCGCAGATGATCCTCATGTTCCATGTCGTCGATTGCGTAGCCTTGTTCGCGAATGAGTTCAATTTCTTTCCAGAGACGTTCTTCGGTCGTTATTGTATTAGATGTAAATGACGGCAAGCCCTTTCTTATGATGATACGCCGTATCTCAGAATCTGGCAAAAAGGCTAGAATAGCTTTGCCAACCGATGTGCAATGGAGTGGCGCGCGAACACCGATAACCGAATAGGTTCGAAGTCTTTGATGCGACTCAATACAATCTATATAGAGCACTTCATCTCGATCGAGCAAAACAAGGTGTACTGTTTCGTCGAAGCGTTGATTGAGGCCGCGCAGGAAAGGAGCCGCAATTCGCACCAGTTCATGTCCAGTTTGTGTGCAATAACCTAGTTCAATAAGCCTAATGCCGAGTGAATAAAAGCCAGATTCACGATTGCGCTCCAATACTCTTTCTGCAGTAAGTGTTTCAAGCAGGTTGGATGCGGTGCTTTTTGCAAGAGATAGCTCGCGCGCAATGTCTGATAGACTGCGCTTTTCTCCATCGGAAAGAAGATCGAGGATTGCCAGAGCTTTTCGAACAGAATTGACCTGTGCCATTCAAATCTCTGTAAACTTGTTCATATATAGGAACAGCGTTCCTTTATATGAATTGTCTCATGGGAATTGAACGTTGTCAAGAAAAATTTCCGTCAAAAATAGCTTGTGGGGGAGTTGGCGATTTATCGAGCGCTATGGCGCCCATTTATCCTATAAAATTTTATCACGGCTTCGATTAGCTTCGTATATAATGCGGTATCTCTGCGGGAATCTCGATCGAAAGCTCGACAACGCCAGCAATACTTCCTTGCTCACGCCAAGGCGCTTGGTAGATGAATTTTTTAACACCTTGTTTTTCTATTGTATAAGTGTGGGGTTCACCAGTTTCGAGAATATGCTCGATAAGACGCACGGAGCTCTGTTGGTGGCAGGCTCGGACATCCTGACCTATAAGAGCCTTACCTCCCCATTTAGCATTGGACATGGCTGATTTTTCGTTCATATAGAGAATCTCATAATTGCACCCGATTACCGTAATGCTAGCTCCGAACTCATCCTGCCAAGCAGGCATGATTGCTTCGATATGTGGTATTGTCATGCAATGATCATAATTTAAATTGCCAATCTAGCGAAAGCTCTATGGAGGCCATATTTTTGAAATTATCATAGATTATCTAGAGAGGTATGTCTGTAATGCAGAAAGCAGGCAAAAGGCAGACATAGAAAGGAAAAGTTGCAATATGATAATGCAGCAAGTTGTGCATTATCAATTTGTGCAAAAGCGATCAGCTTGCACGCAAATTTGTGTAAAAATAATCATTTTTTCTTGACAGATTATACATCATGAAGGAAAATGCTTACATGGCTGAAAACGTTTTTAGAATTTCAGCCATCGAAGGTTCTTAGGCATTTAATAGGTCTTCCTGACATCTTTGATTCGATTAGATGCTTATGATTTATGGTTGATTAACATGATCCTGTTTTAGGATCATAAAATCATAGGGCGAGAGGAGGACATTATGAAAAGAGTACTTTCAGTATTCATAGCTATGTTGCTTATAGCCGGAACAATAGGTACCGTTGGTGCACAGGCTCAGAAACGGTATAAATTTGTAGTTATTACCCATGCAACTGCTGTTCCATTTTTTGTTCCAGTTAGAAAAGGTGCTGAAGATGCAGGCAAGCTTATCGGAGCAGATGTGGTATATACCGGCCCAACTGGTTTTGATATTCAGCAACAGGTTGAATTTGTAAAATCGGCGATTGCGCAGAAGGTCGATGGTATTGCCATGACAATGCCCGATGCAAATGCATTCAACGCGGTAGTCAAAGAGGCGATGTCAAAAGGCATACCTGTTATTGCCATAAATGCGGACGCTCCAGAAAGTGGAAGGCTTGCTTATATTGGGCAAGGAAACTACGAAGCTGGGCGCTCTATGGGAATGCAGATAGTAAAACTGCTACCAAATGGTGGAGATGTGCTTTTGACAACCCATACTGCAGGTGCGGAGAACCTTGAAGATAGGATTCGCGGCATTAAAGATGTACTGGATGCTCAAGGAGGAAAATTCAAATATAGAGTGGTTGCAACGGGTACTGATATGGTTCGGGCAGTCAGCCTTATTTCTAGCGCCTTGCAAGCAAATCCAAATATAAAGGGCATGTTTGGAGTTGAAGAGGTAACGGGGAGTGCAATCGCCCAGATTATCGAGAGAGATCGCCTGAAGGGCAAAGTTATGGCAGGTGGTTTCGACCTTGTCACAGATGAACTTGTTGCCATTCAAAAAGGTAATATGCAGTTTACTATTGATCAACAACCGTATCTCCAAGGGTTCCAGGGTGTTATGGAGCTTTATCTTCTTAAGAAGTTCAATCTTACTCCATGCGATATCAATACTGGTATTGCACCTGTCACAGCCGAAAACGTAAATGAAGTCATGAAACTTGCGGCTGAAGGCTATCGCTAGAATTCGTTTGTTGTCATAAGAACTAGCTCTTTCATTCGGAGACGGTGCTTTGAAGTACTGTCTCCGCACCAGACCAATTCATCGATGAGGAAGGAGATTGTATTGCAGAGTTTATTATCTGTACAAAATATCTCAAAGCATTTTGGCAATATTCATGCCCTGAGAAATGTATCTTTAGATATTTCACCAAAAGAAATTATCGGTCTGGCTGGCGAGAATGGCGCAGGCAAATCGACACTGGTCAGGATAATCTGCGGTGCTCTTTCTTATGATTCAGGAGAGATGAGCTATCAAGGAAAACCATATAAGCCGCATGATGTCTCTAATGCAGAATCTCTAGGGATAAGCGTTTTTCACCAGGAAATTCCAATCTGCCCGCATCTTTCTATTGCAGCAAATGTGTTTCTTGGCCCAATGATTCCCTCTCAGAGAGGAAGGCCTGATTGGAAATTAATGAATAATCGCTGTATAGAATTGTATAGAAAATTCCTGGACGAAGATATAGATCCCACTGTCCCAATTGGAGAATGCTCGGCTGCTGAACAGCAATTGGCCCTTCTAGTAAGAGTGTTGTCTCGAAATGCAAAGTTAGTGATTCTCGATGAGCCAACGACTGCATTGTCTGCGCCGGAAGTAGAAAGACTTTTTGATTCAATAAGAAGACTAAAGGATGAGCAAGGGATCGGCTTTATATTTGTAAGTCATCTGCTTGATGAACTTATGGAACTATCTGACGAGATTTTTGTTCTTCGAGATGGTGAAAATGTAGGTCATCTCTACAAAGCCGAATTTTCAGCAAAGGAATTATCAAGGCTTATCGCAGGAAGATCAATTGATGAGCGACATCGCATTGCAAAGGATATTTCGGATGCAGAGATTGCTCTCGAGGCAAAATCGATTTCATTATCGAAATCTTACGAAGATATTTCTTTTTCAGTCCATAAAGGTGAAGTTTTTGGTATTGCAGGCCTACAAGGTTCAGGTAGATCTGAAGTCATTTCGAGTCTTTTTGGATTGCCACCACCTGATAAAGGTTCAGTCGTCATCCGAGGTAATGATTTTGGGAGGATAACCATCTCTAGAGCAATAGCCGCAGGTGTTGGCTACTTACCCGAAGACAGAAAAACCAAGGGCATTTTCCCCGACCTGAATATAGCAAAGAATATTGGAATTGTGAGTATTTCTCAATCAAAAGATCTAACTGGCTATAATGAGGAAGATTATATAAAGGTAGCGAATAATATGGCTACCAAACTTTCAATAAAGATTTCTAATCCTAGAGATTATATATCTGCTTTGAGCGGGGGCAATCAACAAAAAGCAATGCTTGCGCGATGGCTTGCCCTATCGCCATCGATTCTCGTACTGAATGAACCAACTCGAGGTGTAGATATTGCAGCTAAGGCTGAGATTGCAAAAATTATCTTCGATATGGCAGGCGCGGGTTGTACAATTATTATGGCATCATCAGAGATGGAAGAGCTTTTGATCATGTGCGATAGAATTTTGGTGATGAATCGAGGTCGAGCAAAGATTATTCTTGAAAAGGAATCTTTGACCAAGGAGAATCTTTTCTTTTATGCAATGAGTTAGATAGAAAGGATGAACTAATGAACAAATCAGCGACCAAGAATCAAAAGAACAAATCTAGAATTGTATTGGGGCGCGATATTGGTGTTCTTATTGCAGCAATCTTAATTGCGGTATTTTTTACGATTGCTTCGCCTGTCTTTCTTACTGCATATAATTTTTTCAACCTTTTACGGCAGACTGCTCAGCTTGGCATAATTGCCATGGCTATGACAATGCTCATTATTTCTGGGGAATTTGATCTTTCAGTAGGAGCAATATATGCGGTAACAGGAGTCGTTACCGGAATATTAGTCAAAAATATGGGATTCAATATTTGGCCAGCTGCGCTCATTGGATTTCTGACTGCTCTTTTGCTGGGCTTCGTTAATGGTACTCTCATTTCAACGACAAAGATCAATTCTTTTATTGGAACTCTTTCCACTCAAATGATATTTCGCGGTATTGCGATGGTTCTATCCCAAGGTCAGCCAATATCATTTCTCCAGAGTTCTATTTTCTTTGATGCATTTGGCAGAGCTGAACTTTTTGGCAATATTCCGGTTCAGATCTTTTGGCTCTTAGCATGGACATTGATTTCGTTCTATCTCTTACATAGAACATCATTTGGTGTAAAAGTGTTTGCTACGGGTGATAATCGGCTTGCCGCTGATCTTTCTGGAATAAAGACAATGAGCATTAAGAAGACATGCTTCATGATTACCTCTGCTGCTGCAGGCTTGTCTTCCCTTATCTCACTTGCTTTTCTGAAGACTGTTACGCCAACTCAAGGTTCCGGTCTTGAACTCGAGGCTATAGCTGCAGGAGTCATTGGAGGAACTTCGATGTCTGGCGGGGTAGGAAGTATTCTGGGTACTTTTATCGGTACATTTATCATGGCTGAAGTTAGAACAGGTCTAGTTTTGATGGGTACTGATGCTTATGTACAAGATGCTTTTGTTGGATTAGTTATTGCATTAGCGGTTATTATCAATGTTAGATTTAGCATTTCCAAGGATCGTACATAAGCTTCAGGATGTGGGTGCACGACAATTTTGTGCAAAGGTAGCTAAGCAGCATTTTTGATACTTGAAGAATTATTCGATTGAGAGTTAATATCATCGTTTGATAATCATGAATTTTACCATTCGCGCTATCGCTCCAGTCGAAGCAGAAGATTACTATTCTCTTGTCAATGAAGTAAAAGATGAAGGTAAATTTCTATTTGCGTCCATTCGTATTCCGCTCGAAAATATGAGAAAATACATTGCTCAGCACTATGAGTCTTCCAATCCAGTTCTGGGAGCATTTGACGACAAGAAGGAGCTTCTAGGTTGGATTGACATAAACAGAAGCAATATCGAAGAGCTTGCTCACATCGGCACCATTGCCATGGGTGTTAGAAAGAGCTTTCGAGGACAAGGCATTGGCGGTGCTCTTCTCGATGCGTGTATCCACCAAGCGCGAGAACTTGGCCTTGAAAAGCTGGAGCTTGAAGTTTTCGGCTCAAACTCGGCAGCCCGCGCTCTCTATAAGAAGAAAGGCTTTTTCGAAGAAGGTATTCGTCTCAAGAAACGCAAGTTCGAAGGGCATTACGACGATTTGGTCTGTATGGGTATGTTTTTATGAAGATAGATCCTACAAATGGTAAGAATCATTTAGCATAATCATTTTCTTTTTTATAGGATTCGCGGAAGAGTTGCTTGACTTAATACCTCAAAGCTCGCCCTTTTATATTTACGCAGAGATAGCCGCTCAAAAGAATTCATACCGTGTAGCAGAAGAGGAGAATATACCTCTTAGGCTATAAGGGAATCAAATGGATTTTTGAAGGGTCTATCCAGAAAGAAATTATGCCATCTTTTATTCCAGCTTCTCCAGGGTCGAATATGTCGATTATTATTGTGTTTTCAAAAGCTTTTATCCAATAACGTATATTGGAACCCTCGAAAATAAAATGATCGATTTGCCCCTGAAAGATATTGCTAGCACTATTTTGGGCATTTTGCATGTCTATGATCTTCATGCTTTCAGGTCTTATGACAAGAAGCACTTTCTCTGATTTTTCAAGCTTGCCTAGCATTTCAGGTTTGAACTTGTTACCTTCAACATCAATATCGATTCTATCTGATCTTACATGGATATATTGCTCATCAATATCGATGATTACACCTTCAATGAAATTTACGGTACCAACAAATGAAGCAACAAATCTATTGGCAGGATGATAATAAATATCAAAGGGAGATCCAATCTGTTCTATTTTGCCTGTATTCAGTACAGCAATAGAATCTGACATAGCTAGGGCTTCGCTTTGGTCATGGGTTACATATATTGTAGTTATATTTAGTCGCTTTTGTAATTGCCTTAATTCAGCTCTAATTGAATTGCGTAGATTTGCATCGAGATTCGAAAGAGGTTCATCAAGCAAAAGAACTTCTGGCTCCATAATAAGAGCACGAGCGAGAGCCACTCGTTGTTGTTGTCCGCCTGAAATCTGGCCAGGCATTCTATCGAGCAGTGTGCCAATATCGAGATACTGTATCGTTCTTTCTAAGCGCTCGTTGATTTCTTGTTGGGGCATTTTTTTGATGCGAAGTCCATAAGTGATATTTTCTCGTATGCTCATATGAGGAAACAGGGCATAGTCCTGAAATACCATGATCGCATTGCGCAAATGTGAAGGAAGATCATTGATAACTTTGCCATCGATAAGGATTTCTCCTTCATCTATTTGATAGAATCCAGCAATTGACCTCAAGAGAGTTGTTTTGCCACAACCACTAGGTCCAAGCAGTGTGGTAAAGCTACCTTGGGCTATCTCGAGCGATATATTATCAAGGGCCTTGAAACTGCCGAATTTCTTGCTGACATTCCGTAGCATGACATGAGCATTTTCCATTTAGTAAAACTCCTCTATAAGAACTTTGGCAGCACTCATATTCCTGTGGTATAGCGTTGATCTATACTTTAAAGAGCTGCACCTGCTTGCCCATCAGGAGCCTTGCAAGTCCGAGAGCTGAAAATGTAATGACTAGCAATGAGCAGGTAAGAGCGGCTGCTTTTCCATAGAATCCATCGCTGATGAGATTCATGATGCTAAATGTTACAACTGCGTTTTTTGATGTTGATAGAAATACAATAACGCTCAAGGTAGTAATGGCTCTGATGAATGACATAATAAAGGCAGAAAAGAAAGGCACTTTGATGAGTGGAATTTCTATTTCTCTGAATATACGCATGCTAGTTGCTCCAAGATTGCTGGCAGCTTCATTGAGAGAGGGGGAGATTTGTTGAAGGGCTCCGATACCAGTCTGATAGCCACTGGAAATATTCCAGAAGATCATGCTCAGGATGATGATGGCTGCAGTACCATAGAGATCTATCGGCGGCTTTGTAAAGCATATAGAATAACCAATACCTAAAAAGATTCCTGGCAGCGCAGCTGGCAAAATACAGGTAAAATCTACGAATTTGCGCATGATAAATCTTTTCCTTGAGACAAGGTAAGCAGCAATCATGGAGAAAAGAGCACTGGAGAATCCTGCTATTGCTGAATAGCTGAGACTTCGGAATAGTTCATTGGAGCGAGAGGATATTTCTTTGAAATATCTCAAGGTAAAGGACCAATCATATCCCCAGCCATTGACGAATGCACCGATGATTAGGCCGATATAGACAAGCAGAACGAAGATTGAAACAATAGTGCATATTGTAAAGAGACTCCATTTTACAATGGGGCTCGTCTTCTGAATATCCACTTGAGAAATTTTGCCGGTTATCGTCACATAAGAGCGCTTTCCAACCCAGTATCGCTGCAGAATAAATATCACCAAAGAAGGCAAAAGTAGCAAGATTGAAAGGATTGCTGCCCCAGCTATATCTGCCCATCCTTCAACCCTCATCCATGCTTCTGTTGCAAGTACCGAAAAACTGCCAGAAATGATAATCGGATTGCCAAAATCAGCAAGGACTTGAATTGCAACCAGAAGAGCTGCCCCAGCAACACCGGGACGCGCAAGCGGAAAAGTTACAGTACGAAATAATGTAAAGCCTGTTGCGCCGAGATTTCGTCCTGCATATTCAAGCATTGGAGAAATCGATTGGAGAACTCCTTCCATAACAAGAAAGGCAACGGGGAAAAATGCTATAGTCTGCGATAGCCATAGACCATGCCACCCGAATATGTTTACTTTGGCATGAAAAAGTCCAGCCGTTATGAGACCATTTTTCCCAAACATCATGATATAGCTAAAGGCTACCATAAATGGCGGAGAGAAAAGCGGCAATAGGCTTATGAACTTGAAGATTCTCTTGCCTGGCACATTTGTTCTTGTCACGGTATAAGCGAAAATGAAACCAAGGAACGTCGAGGAAAGTGTCGAGAGGAGCATCATCAGCATGCTGTTCTTAAGTGTCTTCATGTAGCGAGCATTCTTTAGAATATTTGAGAAGTCGCTGGCTTTTGGGAACAAGAATACTTCTACAATTGGGTATAATACAAATATCAAAAGAGAGGCAACAATAGCAATAATTACTATTATTAATGATATTTCATAGGATTTTTGCTTGAAAGCCTTATGCCTCATAGTAGCCTCTTAAATAAAAGTAAAGAAAAAGCTCCGGCCCTATTAAAAGGGATCGCCTTTAATCATGAAGCAGAAACAGATCCCGGAGCTTATTGTGCACTTTGTTATCTTTTATTTGCCCGTGATTTCAGACCATTGTTTTTTCCATGCATCAACATTTACTGCTGCAGCTTTCAAATCCCATGGTGCAAGCTTCAGATCTTCAAAGGGAGGGACTCCTGGAGGCATTGTTACGCCGGCTCTTACTGGATACCTATAGCCATTCTTTGCATTTATCTGCTCAGCCGTAGGGCTCAATAGAAAATCGATGAACTTTTTTGCTGCTTCAGTATGCGGAGCGCCTTTTATGATTGAAGCACATCCTATTTCGAATCCTGTATCTTTGGGGAAAACTATTGTTATCGGCAGATTTCCCTGCTCTTTCTGCTTGAGGGCATCATGCCCCCACGCAAATCCAACATAGGCCTCTCCTTGAGCAATGAGAGGAATACAGCCGTTTGCTCCTTTTGTATACTGGGCAACATTCTGATGGAGCTTTCTGATATAATCGAACCCCGCTTTTTCACTTCCCAATCTGAAAATTTGCGCGCATACCATTAAATATGCACCTCCAGTTGTTGCTGGATTCGAACCAATTACAAGACCCTTATAAGCTGGATTGAGCAGATCATCCCAAGTAGTAGGAGGATTTAAGCCCATTGGTTTGAATTTCTGTTCGTACATTTTTGTATTGTATACAAGGCACAGAGCGCCTAGATACCAGCCAGTCCAATATCCGTCTGGGTCCATGAATCTCGGATCAATGCCGGCTTCTTTGATGACCGGAGATGAATATTTCTCAAGGTAGTTCCCTTCAGCTAGATCTGTATGGAAGTTGGAGTTTCCACCAATGAATACATCTGCCCTTGCACGTGCCGATTCAGCTTTTATTCTTGCAGCGATCGTACCTGCTTCTTCGATTTGCAACGCTATCTCTGCAGGTATACCAGTTGCTTGAGTGAATGCTTCTGCAAGTTCTTTAGAGGTTTTTTCATCCAGTGCTGCATAGATAGTTAGCGTTTCTTCAGGTGCCTTTGCGTATATGCTGGTTACAAGCACAAGCGCAAGAAAAAGAACTCTGATTGCTTTCATGTTTTGCCTCCTTATGGCAATATCAAAAATCCGCCTAAAGCAGCTATTTTTCAAGTATGTGTGCAACCACATGATTTTCTGATTTGAAGCTGCGTAGGCAAAATCATTTTCTGAAATCGCGAACTATTGTGTTCGAGGATGTTAAGGACAGTTTCCATGGCGATTGAACCAATATCCTGCATTGGTTGTCGGACTGTAGTTAGGGGAGGATCGAGAAATTCAGAGAAAAAGGTATCATCAAAACCAGTTATGGCTACATCTTCAGGTACTCTAATACCTTTGCTTCTACAATAGAGCATTGCGCCTAAAGCCATATGATCGCTAGCTGCAAAGACCGCATCATATTTGTGATTTTCAAAAGTCTCTTGAGCTGCTTGATAACCAGATTCACGCTGAAAGTCTCCGTGAGCTATATCCAAGGTTTGGATATCTGCTGACATTTCATTTAGGCCCATCTTGAAGCCATATAGCCTATCGTTAGAATCTATGTTGTCTTTTGGGCCCGCGATAAACAAGATATTTTTGAAGCCATGCTGAACATAATGATGAGCCATCAACCTGGCTCCTCCCACATTATCGATTAGAATCGCATGCGAATCGCTTTCTGTAGGTGGTTTACCGATAAAGACAACGGGAATTCCTTGGCGTTTGATAGCTACCAGTACATCATGATCAAAGGGCTGAAGGCCATTGTTTCTGAGCACGAATGCATCAACTTTGTTGTTTATTGCTAGATCATATAAGGCTTTCTTATTGTTTTTTGTTTTTATGATAATATTGAAAAATTTTTTTTCCGCCACATCTTCCAGCCCTGTAAGTAAGGCAGCATAATATTCGGTTTTTACATCGGGCAGATAGACAGCTACAGTTCTTGTCTTTCCGCCAGAGAGAGCGCTTGCTGCATTATTTGGCATATAACCAAGCTTTTTAATTGCCTCCCAGACTTTTGCTTCAGTTGCTGGCTTCACAGATCCTTCTCTATTGATTACGCGAGAGACAGTAGCCTTTGAAAATCCACAAAGAGAGGCAACATGGTCTATAGTGACCCTAGATTCGAAATTATTTTGATTCATAATGTAACCGCTTACTATTTTAATCAATGTTGTATACTTGTCAAGCATAATTTTTTCAATCTATACTATAAAAATCATAATTGGCTGAAAGAAGCAGAAAATGCTAAAGATAACCTTTATAAATGTTGGATATGGCGATTCTATACTCATCGAGGAATTGAATGATTCTAAACCGATATTTTCAATGCTCATCGATGGAGGCGTTCCGTATATGGGGATGTATTGTGATTCATATGATTGTAGTCCAGGCCGTATACCTCCTTTTAAATATCTTCAATCCCGAAGGATTCAATCTCTTGATGTATTGTTCCTGTCCCATTTGCATATTGATCATGTGGGCGGAATGCCAGAAGTCATGCAGACTTGCAAGTTTGGCTATATATGGTCGAGTTGCAAGCTAAATGAACTTGATTACCTAGACAATCTGAATAGAGCGCATATCGACAATCGGATTGCAAAGGAAATGAGAACGTCTTTAAACCTTCTCGCGGATATGCAGAGAATTGCTAATATAAATGGAAAAGAAATAGAGGTAGTGGGCAAAAGACTGGCGACTGTGGAGCTTACCGATAAATTGCAGGCGAATATTTTTGAGGTTGATCCTTTCTTGGTAAGTCGCACAGAAAAGATGGTGAACAATCTACTAAATGGAACAGACCAAAAAGCAGAGAAAATTCTTATGGAATTGGATGAAATCGAAAATAATTCCAGTGTTGCCCTGCAACTCAAATATGGCGACGTAAAAATCCTTTTGCCTGCTGATTTGCCCAGCTCGTTTTGGAGGCGATATAATAAAGAACCCTACTCTCTAAAAGCCGATATTCTAAAAATTCCCCATCATGGGCAGGCGGACAGCATGACTAAAAGGCTTGCAGGGGCCATCAATCCAACTCATGCTATTGTAAGTGTTTCTCGAGATAATCCTTTTGGAGCGCCTGTACCAGAAGTGCTTTCGATGTTTGATTCGAAAACTAATTTTTGGGTAACGGATAACATTGAAATGCCGCCTTATTTTCGGCAGACTGGGCCACACAGGGCAGTCTTATTCGAAATACAAGAGGATGGCAGCATTTGTGCAATGAATGAGCCCGCATGATATAATGAGTCAAAATAAATTATAAACAATGCTAAGATTCGGAGCCGACTATCGGACAACCCTCCTTATTTCATCTCCGCCAGCAGCTTCTTTGCGTTTTCATTACCCATCGAGGCTGCTTTTTCTAGATCAGCCTTGGCGAGGTCTGGGCGCTTTGTATCTTTGTAGAGTTGGCCGCGGAAATACCAGGCGTCGCTATTAGCTTTGGGAGAGGATCCAAAGAGGGCAATGTACTCATCGAAGAGTTTTTCGGCTTTTTTGCGATCCTGGCCGGCAATGCCGGGTAGAACCTGCCAGAAGCGGCCAAGCGCAAGGATAGGTCCGCCATTGTCGTAGGTCTTATCGAATTTATAGGCATTCTCGAAACCCATTTGGGTTTTGCCTTTAAGACCTTCAGTGAGGGCAGTGACGATACTGACGCAATCCGAGTAGGTTCCCACGCAAAGGCCATAGTAGTACCATCCTTCGATACCGCTTGGGTTCAGATTAAAGGCAATCTCTCCATATTTCATGCCTTCTTTGGCCGCTGCGCGTGCGGTTTCTTTCCAACCAGTAGTTTGGTGTACGACGAGATAATCCCCATAAGAACGAGCTGCGCGAGCGGCTTGCCAGTTAAGCGTATAGTCCTGGGGAGCAGCAGTGGCGAGTTTGACCGCGTTTTCGTAAGCAGCTTTAAGTTCGGCTTCGGTTTCTGCAAGCGCTGGGCTGACGGCGACGACAGCTAGGATTGCGAACAACAGCAACAATCGTTTCATTAAAGGTACCTCCTTGTGAAAAACTTATCCTGCAGTGAGTTAGCGGTCAAGAGTCCTTGATTGCAAAAAATCAAAAAATCTTGCCGATAAACGTTGACATATAAATTTAATGATGCGATAATTCTGAAACAAAAGTTACCAAGATTGGATTAGGAGAAATTGAAACATCATGATTCTTGATAAGATCAGGAAAATGCTTCCTGAAATGCCGAATAGCTATCAGAAAATAGGCTCTTATATGTTGGATCACGAACAGAGTGTTGCTTTTTCCTCAATCCACACAATAAGTAGGTCCATTGGTGTAAGTAGCGCAACGCTGGTCCGATTTGCAAAAAGCTTAGGGTTTGAAGGGTATCAAGAATTCAAGCATGAAATTCAAGATGAAATCAGGCATAGATTGAATCCTTACGACAAGATTGCTTTGAGTGAGCTGGATATTCTGCCAGATGAAAAACGTCTGCAAAAGCTATTTCAAAATGAATACAACAACACACGCAGCACCTTTTCCAATATAAAGATGGCTGATCTGGAAATAATGGGAGAAGGCATAAAGAAAGCTCGTAGGGTATATTTAAGCGCTTTTGGGGCAACTGCTTATGTAGCCCAAATTTTTAAATATACTTTAATGAGTTCTCTAGAAAAGGAAGTGTATGTAGTTTCGGGATCAGTATCGGATTACGCTCCGGTTCTCAAATCTTTTTCGAGCGAAGACGTGATGTTTCTGATGACATTTCCTCCATACTCTTTAGAGGTAAGGCATGTGGCAAAAGTCGTCAAAGAAAAGAGCGGTTCGCTCTTTCTCTTTACGGATTCGGCTGCATGCCCTGTGTATTCTGAAGCAGATAAGGTAATACGTTGTATAACTAATTCTTTGTTGTTGACCAATTCTTTTGCCGGGCTCATATCGATTTTGCATGTTTTGGTGCAAATGGTGTATCTGGACGAAAAGGAAAGCGCCGCAGCGAGCCGGCAGAAAACTATATCGATGCAGGAAAGCGGGTATTTAGTTATCAGTAATCCAAAAGAATAATAAATTCAATTCAAATTATGGAGCACAAGATGAGCATGTTGCTGCTGAAAAATGGAGAAGTATATGCGCCCTATCCGCTTGGATTTAGGGATATTCTAATTGGGGGCGATAGGATTATTTCCGTCGATTCCAATATCGATGTATCTAGCTCGATTTCGCATGTCGAAACGATCGATGCATCAGGATGTATTGTCGTTCCAGGATTGATCGATGGGCACCAGCATTTTATAGGCGGCGGAGGCGAAGGAGGATTTGAAACTAGAACTCCAGAACTTCAGATATCAATGAATTTTCTAAATGGTGTTACTACTGCCATAGGGCTCTTAGGAACAGACTCTCTAACTCGGTCGCTCGAAGACCTCTATGCAAAAACTAAGGCTTTCAATACCGAAGGCATGACGGCTTTCATGCTAACAGGAGCTTATTGGTACCCTTCTCCAAGCATAACTGGCTCGGTTGCCAAGGATATTTTGTTTTGCGATCCAGTAATCGGGGTAAAGCTTGCTCTATCGGATACTCGCGGACCATATATGGATGCAGCGGATCTTGCAAGGCTTGCGTCGGATGTCTTTGTAGCGGCTCTAATTGCGAACAAGCCTGGAATAATCACAGTCCATACTGGCATTAGGCCGCAGGCGCTCGATCTTATTATGGAGGTGATAAAGAATCCAGGCATAAGGCCAGCTATGTTCGTTCCGACGCATATCAATCGTAAAAATCCGAAATTGCTGGACCAAGTATTCGAACTGGCCAAGGGTGGAGGAATGGTCGATGCTACATGTCGAAAAGAAGTGAATGCTAATTCTGAGAACATGAGTGCCGCCGATTTTGCAATGCTAGCTAGGGAGAAAGGTCTGTTGGATCATGTTACCTTCAGTTCTGATGCTGGTGGTTCGCTTCCAGAGTGGAATGGAGATCATAGCAGAATTACCGGAATGGGTATCGGAACGCCTGAGACACTGATGTTCGAGCTAAGGAATCTTGTTCAGCAAAAGCATCTGCCATTGGAAGAAGCTCTTTTGCCTTTGACATCCAATCCAGCTCGAAACTATGGATTGGAGGGTAGAAAGGGGACAATTAGAGAAGAAGCGGACGCCGATATTTTGGTACTGGAATCCGATGGGCTCGAGATTCGAGATGTAATAAGCCGTGGGCGTTTAGTCGTTCGCAGGGGCGAAGTTATCAAGAAAGGTTATTTTGAATGAAATCACTGACTAGCAGGCGATATCTCGCTATTGTGCAAGAGATTGTTCACACAGAGGATGAAGCATGAAGGTTTTTATTTCTGTAGACATGGAAGGCATTCATGGTGCTGTCTCATGGAGCGATATGGAAGGCAATGGTCACCAAACAGTTTATGAGAATGCATGGAAAGAATTGTCTTGGATTGTAGAAGGCATAAATAGATCGAAGTATAACGATGAAATCAGAGAAATATGCATATGCGACTCTCATGCTAGGGGCGAGGGGATTCCGTTTAGAAGCTTTGGCGATTCGCGTATTAACTTGATCCGCGGCTATCCGCGTCCTTTCTATATGCTCGAAGGCCTGGACGAAAGTTTCGATCTTCTTATGCTAGTTGGATATCATGCAAAAATCGGAGCCTTGCATGGATTGATGGATCATAGTTATTCGTCCTCGTGTATCTATTGTGTCCGGTTGAATGGCCAGGAAATGTCCGAAGCGGACATAAATGCTATGCTCGCTTCTCATTATGGGGTGCCCGTATGTTTTGTGTCCGGCGATGATATTCTTGAGAAGGAAATAGAAGAGCATTTTCCAATTCCACCTATATTTATTTGCACAAAGCAAGGCCTTGGGCGGTTTGCAGCTAAAATGTACTTCGAGGACAACCTGAAGCCTAAATTCGTCGAAGGGGCGATGCAAGCCATAGACAGGAAAGATACTTTCAAGCCACTTACTCTAGCGCCAGCTTACGATCTCGAGATCGATTTTGCCTCTACTGTCATAGCGGATGCTGTCTCCGTGATACCAGGGCTAGAACGAAGAGGAGGAAGGCGAGTTCTTTATAGATCTACCGACATGAGAAGCATATATCGGATGATTCATGCAGCCGCAATGCTAGGTGGCAAGTTTGCCGCTTTCACTTGAAAACAAACACTTATACAAGCATTCTTATTTCATTTAAGAGAAAAACTTACCTATATGGTGAATAAATTAATGCTGCGTTGCAGCTATAGAATATCTTCAAGGAGGTTATTGACATGAAGAAATTTTTGTCGATTGTACTTATCTGCCTAGCCTTGGGCGGAGTCGTTTTTGCACAAGCAAAGAAAGGGCCAACTTTGCGGAACAGAGATCCTGATACCTTGGTCTTTGTCCTTGCTGCTGCTCCACAGCCGCTCGATCCAAACATATACACGACTCTGAACGAAGCGCAGATAATGAGGGAGATCAATGAAACGTTGATTGGAATGAAGTCAGATAATACCTTTTATCCAATTCTAGCCGAGACTATACCAACGATTCAGAACGGACTCGTTTCCAAGGACGGTTCTGTTTACACTATCAAGCTCCGAAAAGGCGTAAAATTCCATAATGGCAATCCATTTACTGCCGATGATGTAGTCTTTTCGTTCAATCGAATTCTACATCACCCGAAGTCGAGTTCCAAGAGTATGTTCAGTGCGGTTCTTTCTGTAGTGAAGGTAGATGATTACACAGTAAAGATCACTTTTGGCAAGCTCAAAGATCCTGAATATGCAACTGTCGCGTTGACCTCATGGGAAGATCGTGCAAAATATATGACAGCTTCTCCATACGGACCAGCGCTCAACATTCTTGCGCACTACTGCTCTGGCATAGAAGACAAGGAGACCGTAGAAGCCGCAGGTGCGGATTATGGCACAAAGATTGTTGTTGGAACCGGGCCCTATAAATTCGTGTCATGGCCAAATCCACAGGAAGTCCAGCTTACGCGGAACGAAGCTTGGTGGGGAGACGCCAACACAGTTGCTTTTAAGAATATCGTCTTTAGAGCTATGTCCGAACAACCGCAAGTCAACAACGTCTTGATAACCGGTGAAGTGGACATGGCCTTCAACCTTTCTAAGCTCGATATAGGAAATCTGGACAGAAACGGCCTTGTTATTACCACGAAACCTGGAGTTACAATATGGTACGGCGTCTTCAATATGAATTCCGATCTTGTTGGGCAGAAGAAAAACGGCAAGCTTGATTTATCTGGCCAGTATACCGAAGGTGACTCAACTCATCTTAGAAGGGCAATTTTCTATTCGATAAATCCAGTACCATTCATCAAGCAGGTCGATATCTTCAATGGCTATGCAGTGCCAGCCAATCAAATGATGCAGCCAGGATTCCTAGGCTATGTCGAAGGTGCTCCAGCGGGCACTCCTTTTGCAGAGTTCAATGAGAAGACTTGGTACTACAACAAGGAAAAGGCTAAAGCCGAATTTGCCATGCTTTCGCCCGAATTCAGGGCAAAGTTAGGGCCGGAATCGGTAACCTTGGTTGTGGGTAACGTCACAGACCGAGTGAAAATTGCTAACAATATAAAAGACCAGGTCAAGACGACTCTTGGCTTTGACTTGATAAAAGTAGTCCCAATGGTGAATGCGCAGATCATACAGCAGAGCAAGACTGGAGATGGGTACGACATGGTGGTGACCGCCTGGTTCACACCTACTATGGATCCAGACTATACCTGCATAATCTATGGCGGCGACTCTATCGGGACCGGAATGAATGGTGCGCTCTACAACAACGATATTGTCAACAAAAACATTCAAATTGGACGCTATTCACTCGATCGTAAGACTCGTGAAGAAGCCTATATAAAGGTGCAGACCCAGCTCATGACGGATAAGCCATATTTCCCAATGGTATACGAAAACGTGCTGTTCGCGTCGCACCCTAGAGTGGGCAATCTGGATCAGGCGATATTTAAGACAAAACTGGTCGATATTCATCTTTTGACTAGACTTCAATAGTGTATTTGAAATGCATGCCTGCTCTATTTATTGGTGGGGCAGGTATGCTTTCAAATGCCGATATCGCTTTTGTTCCTGATCAATATTTCCGAAAAGGTTCTGTTATGTTCAGATATATAATGCGTCGAATTCTGATGCTTATTCCAGTTCTGTTAGGCGTGACATTCATCGTCTTTTCTCTTATGTACATTACTCCCTCAGATCCCGCTCAAATGATGTTGGGAGCAAATGCTTCACCTGCAGCATATAAGCAGATGAGAGAGGACATGGGGTTGGATGCGCCCTTCATTGTGCAGTATGGAAGATTTCTCTTTGGATATAAGCACCCTGTTTTTGGTTATAAAGGATTATTGTTTGGAGACCTTGGCAGGTCTTATGTGTCGAATAGGATAATTTTCGAACTCATTCTAAGTTCTTTCCCTAACACACTAATCCTTTCAGTAGGGGCGCTTATTCTTGCACTGCTACTGGGTATTCCAATTGGAATCATCTCTGCAACAAAGCCATATTCTGTGGCCGATATGGTTTTTACGGTTTTTGCTCTCTTGGGAGCATCAATGCCGGTATTCTGGATTGCAATGGTGCTCATCTATACTTTTGCAAACAACCTACGCATTTTTCCTGCAATAGCCAATCCGCGCGATTTTCTATCTCTAGTGCTACCAATTATCACTTTGAGTATGAATTCGATGGCTATTATCATGCGAATGACACGTTCATCCATGCTCGATGTCATGCAGCAAGATTATATAAGGACAGCGAGAGTCAAAGGTATGGACGAAAAGACAGTGGTCTTTAAGCATGCCTTGCGCAATGCCCTTATCCCAGTAGTTACCGTCGCGGGTCTTCAGTTTGGAAGCTTGCTTGGTGGAGCTGTTCTAACCGAAAAGATTTTTTCATATCCAGGACTTGGCTCCATAATGGTGGATGCGATATTTCAAAAGGATACACCACAGATTCTCGGATCGGTCTGTTTCGTTGCAATAACATTCACCGTCATAAATCTTGCGGTCGACATTCTCTATGGATTTATCGATCCACGCATAAAATCCACTTTTTCGACAAAGAAGAAACTAGTGCGAGGCAACCAATGAGTAACCAGACATTTTTGAGGTTCTTTAAGAGGCAATCAAAAAATATCTCTCAATTCTGGAGGCAGTTCTCTAGGAACAAACTCGCAGTTGCAAGCTTGATTCTCGTTCTGATATTCGCACTTATTGCCATTTTTGCTGATGTTCTCTATTCGTATGATTTCGTTACGTCTAATTCGCTCGAGAATGCGCTTCTAAAGCCCGGAGAAACCGGTACGGTCTATTTTCAAGAAAAGGATATAGAGCACACTTTTATCCTGGGTTCGGACAACTATGGTCGTGATATTCTTGGCAGGCTAGTCCATGGTGCAAGAATATCTATGATCATCGGTTTTGTGACTGTAGCAATGGCAGTTGTAATAGGCGGCATCTTAGGAGCTATAGCCGGATATAAGGGAGGCTTGTTCGATACAATCATTATGCGACTTACCGATATAATCCTTTCTATTCCGACCATTTTGATGTCGATAGCCATTGTGGCCGCTCTTGGGAATAGTTTTTTCAATTTGCTGATCGCTATAAGCACATCCTTGATTCCTGGCTATATACGAATAGTTCGCGCTTCTATCATTTCGATCAAAGATCAGGAATATGTAGAAGCAGCTCGCGTAATAGGTGCTGGAGATTTTCGCATTGTGCTCAAGCACATACTGCCAAATATCACTTCTCCGATTATTGTTCAGTCTACGCTCAACGTAGGCTCATCGATACTTTCGGCCTCTTGGTTGTCTTTTTTGGGGCTAGGAATTCTTCCGCCAAAGCCGGAATGGGGCAATATGCTCTCCGAGGCTAGAGAATTCATCCAATACGCACCGCATCTTCTATTTGCGCCAGGAATAGCGATTTTGCTCACTGTTTTGGCCTACAATATCATTGGCGATGGACTGCGCGATGCTCTAGATCCAAAACTCAGGCGTTAGGAAACGAATTATGGATAAGATTCTGGAAATAAAAGATTTACATGTACATTATTATTCGAATCGAAGAACAGTCAGAGCGGTTAATAATCTTTCGCTGGATATGCAGAGAGGCCGAGTATTGGGTCTTGTTGGTGAGACAGGAGCTGGTAAAACAACGCTGGCTCTTTCCATACTCAATATGATCAGCGCGCCCCAGGGCAAGATAATCTCTGGATCTATCCGCTTCGACAATACAGATATTCTCGGCATGTCCAATCAGGAACTGCGAGAGTTGCGGGGGAAAGATATAGCGATGATTTTTCAGGACCCCATGACAGCGCTCAATCCCGTGTTGACAATAGGAGAGCAGATAGCGGAGACAATTTTTAAGCACGAGAAGGTTTCCAAGGCTGAGGCCTGGTCTAAGGCTGAGGAAATGCTCGAGACTGTCGGTATACCTGGTGTCAGAGCAAGGGAATATCCCCACCAGTTTTCAGGGGGAATGAAACAACGTGTTGTCATTGCGCTTTCGCTCGCATGCAATCCTAGGCTTCTTTTGGCAGATGAACCGACAACGGCGTTAGATGTCACAATTCAGGCACAGGTGCTCGATTTGATGCGCGGCCTCATAAAAACCAATAATACATCGGTTCTATTTATTACCCATTCATTAGGGCTTGTAGTCGAGAACTGCGATGAGGTGGCAACCATGTATGCAGGCGAGGTTGTAGAGTATGGTACGGTTAAACAGGTTTTTGGGAATCCACTTCATCCTTATACAAAGGGTCTTTTGGGCTCTCTCCCTGATTATAGTGAAGGCTCTCCTCGCCTTCGGCCTATACCTGGGCTTATGCCCGATCCAACCAATTTGCCAAAGGGATGCTATTTCAGCCCACGATGCCCTAATGTAATGCCGAAGTGTCATGAATTGCATCCCGAAAACAGTTCTATAGAAGGCCATTTAGTGAAATGCCATCAGTATCAGGAGAATTTGCATGTCGAACAATCAATCTGAATTGCCTATTCTACAAGTAAGAAACCTAAAAAAATACTTCCATGTCGCAAAAGGGACTCTCCATGCTGTGGATGACATTTCCTTCGATATAAAAAAGGGGGGAACGCTTGGCATGGTCGGCGAATCTGGCTGTGGCAAATCTACTACTGGAAGACTACTTGTCCGCCTTCATGAATCAGATGGAGGCTCTATCAATTATAATGGAATTGAGATTACAAAAGCCTCGCATAAGGACATGAAGATGCTGCGCACTAAAATGCAGATGATCTTCCAGGATCCATATTCTTCTATTAATCCTCACCATACTGTCTCATCGATCATCGGCGAGCCACTCAAGATCTATAAAAAGGTCAGGAATATGCAGGAATATGAGGAAAAAGTGCGCTCGCTCATGGAAACTGTCGGTTTAGCTGATAGATTATATGACGCCTATCCTCATGAACTGGATGGAGGTCGAAGACAGCGCATAGGTATTGCGCGTGCTCTTGCCCTTGAACCTCAATTCATAGTCTGCGATGAACCGGTATCTGCACTGGATGTATCGATTCAAGCCCAGATACTCAACTTGCTAATGGATCTTCAAGAGTCTTTGAACCTAACATATCTTTTTATTACCCATGATCTTTCAGTGGTAAAGCATATATCTGATGATATCGTTGTAATGTACCTGGGGCAGATAGTCGAGAAAGCAAATACGGACGAGCTCTTTAAGCATCCAATTCATCCCTATAGTAAGGCCTTGGAATCGGCTATTCCTATTCCAAGGCTCAATGCCAGAAAAGAACGAATAATACTAAAAAGCGAGGTTGTGTCGCCAATCGATCCAAAGCCAGGTTGCCGCTTTGCGCCTCGCTGTAATTATGCCATAGCCTCTTGTGGCGAATCTGATCCAATTCTCAGAGAAGTCTGTCCCGATCGCTTTGTAGCCTGCCATCGCGCAGAGATGTTTGTCTGACGGCTATTTCTGGCCATAGGAGAGCTGGCGAAATCTATGATACCTATTATTGACATGCATGCCGACATCATCATGGATATCGTTCGAAAGGAAGGCATCTCTGATGAGAATTCAGTGCTCAAGAGATTCAAGCAGCATATAGATAGAATGAAAAGTGGAGGTATCCAGGGAGCTGTTTTGGTCGATTGTCGCATGGCTGGAGAATCCGCAGGGACAAGGAACTTCGAAGAATTTATTGCGGTAACCAAGCTATTGCGGTCATGTAAGGATAGCTCGTATATCATAGCGACATCTTCTCAAGAGCTCGATAATTCAATTAGAGATGAGCGATGGGTTGGAATATTATGCTATGAGGGGTTGCGTGCAGCGAATGGCGATCTTTCATGGCTGAGAAGATTATACAAGGAAGCCGGTCTTCGAATTGCGATGCTCACTCATAACGATAGCAATGCATTTGGAACTGGAGCTTTCGATCCAAATGGAAGCCCTAGAGCTGAGAATCCCCTTGGCCTGACAGAAGCGGGACGGGAAGCAGTGAAGCTTATGAATGAGATGGGAATTCTAATAGATTTGGCGCATGCTAGTCCCATGACCAGACTAGATATCCTGTCGTGTTCTAAGAAGCCTGTCATGCTGTCTCATACATCGAGCGCCGAAGTATATAACAATGGCAGAAACCTCTCTGATAAAGATATGCATGACATAGCGGAGCAGGGTGGTTTGATAGGCTGCATGACAAGCCCAGCCGCATTGGCTGACATAAAAGATAGAGCCAATCATACGCTCGAGCGATATATGCATCATTTACGGCATATGATCGATGTAGCTGGCGAAGATCATGTGGGGCTTGGTCTGCATTTCTGTGAATACCTATATACGCAAGAAGAATACCCTCCAGTTAAAGGGTTAGAAGACGCATCAAGGGCTTACGTAATCATCGAAGAACTAGGGAAATTCGGCCTTTCTTCATATCAAATCGAAAAAATTGCATATCGCAATTTTGCTAGGGTTTTCAAAGAAGCGACTGACTGAGTCAGTCTTTTCTCGGCATATAATGAAAAAATAACGAGATATATTAGCGAAACGAAAGCAAATGGAAGTCTGCGCCTTTGGCGGGGTCTAGCGATAAATATAGATCTTAGCCGACCTCGATAGGCACTAGCAGATCTTTTCTGCGCAAGCGATTAATGTATTCGATGTTCTTTTCGAGCATCATAGCAAGAAGGCGCTCTCCCTTTTCCTTTGTTGCGAGAAGTGAATCTCCATTCATGGCATTTGGATAGCGCTCCGCGACCTGATCAGGTGTAGCGAGTGGAAGAGAAAATGCCTTTTTCATATGTGTACTTCTAGATTGCTTATCGACCAAAGTGGCATCGATTGCCATAATAACCGAAGTCTCGTCTTCTCCTGCGTGGCCTTGAGAATTGCAAATGCCGAGTATCTCCTTAGAGAATGTTGCCCACCAACTGATTACCATCGCCGAGGCTCCTGCTTTGGCTATCCGGTCACAAGCAACGGTCAACATAGGAATATTGCCACCATGACCATTCATAAAAACAATATTCTTAGCTCCCCAGCTTACAAAACCTTTTGCTACTTCGGAATAGATAGATATGAGAAGCTCTGCAGGAAGATGAATGGTACCAGGAAAAGCATTCAAGATCGGTGTGTAACCATAATTTATAGAAGGAGCGATAAGGACTTGATCTCCCATGGCAGAATCCAGATCTTTGCAAAGACGCTCCGGGATAATGATATCTGTTCCTAGAGGACAGTGCCTGCCATGAGCCTCAAAGCTACCGGTTGGGATGACAACTGTGTCGATCTTCTTTATCTGCTCTTCGAAATGGGGAAATGTCAAATTCTGTGCAAACATAATTCTCTCCAATATATGATGTTAAGCGAATAATTATTCCCATTGTTTTTCAACCTTGGCTCTATGATTACATAATCGAAACCAGCATATCAGATTCAATATAAAATTACAGTATTTGAGGAGCGTTTTTGAAGAGGTATTCTTGCGTTAAACCTCGCTCAACCCGGATCGCATTGGCACAAAGGCAACATCCAAGAGAGCCTCGCTATGGAAGCGCTGGCCACGCCTCGTCATCCTTACGAGAGTCTGTGCTCCGAGAGGCCCAACGGGCCCCACGAGCCTGCCGCCATCTGCCAACTGCTGCAATAGAACGCTCGGAATATCGAAGGGCGCCGCGCTCAATATTATAGCATCAAAGGGAGCTTTCTCTTCCCATCCATAGAAACCATCTGCCAGACGAAGCTCGACATTTGATATCTCAAGGGATTCGAGGATAGTTCGTGCATTATCTAAGAGAGCGGCTATCCGCTCGATACTATATACTTTTTTAGCAAGTAAGGAGAGCACCGCGGTCTGATAGCCCGAGCCCGTACCTATTTCTAGAACTATCTCATCTCCCTTGAGCATCAGCGCCTCGGCCATAAAGGCCACAATATATGGCTGAGAAATGGTCTGACCCGAGCCTATTGGCAAAGGGTAATCTTCGTAGGCTTCGACTCGATAAGACGATGGCACAAATAGATGACGAGGGATACGACGCATCGCATTAAGAACGCGCTTATCCCTTATACCGCGTGCTGCAATTTGGAAGCGAACCATAAAATCGCGCTCTTCCTGTCGTTCATTATTAGCTATCATCTTTTATTATTATAGCATAAGAGCAAATTCGATATTTGCCTTTATGTGTTTTGAAATGGTCGAATATTCCAGAAGTCTGGAGGATTTTCGATACAGACAAAGCACAAATTAGCTAAATTCCTCAAATTGTGTTACATATTTATATGCAGAATTTGAACAAATTTAGAATTTAAACAGAGGGTCAGATGAGATTGTTAATAATCATGAAAAAAAGCTCCGATCAAAGTCTTGCCGCAGAGCGCAATGCAAGATACCTAAGAATGGTTGAAATCTATAAGAATGTTGGTTTTGAGGCTTTTTTATCTTATGCAGAGAACATTGACGATATTAGACTTAGCCTTAATAATTACAAGCCAGATCTTGTGTTTTGTGGAATAGATCATTTATATGAAAATGAGAATAATATATCGCATAACTTACATGCATGGTTCGAAGAGCATAATGTCAATTATATTGGCTCGGATTCTATAGCAATTGACCTAGCTCTTTCCAAGGGCTCCCTAAAAAATAGATGGCAAAGAGAGGGAATAAGGACGCCCGCCTTCGGTCTTGTTCGAGAAGAACAGAATAAATGCAGTGAGGATATCAAAAGGCTTTTATCATTAAACGCCTTTCCCTACATTCTCAAGCCAGAAAACCTTGGCAATTCGAGAGGTATAGATGAAAACAGCATCGTTTGGAATGAGGCTGAGCTTCGCGAGACTCTTGATAAAATGCGCATTCAATTCGGAGGAATCATAATAGTAGAGAATTATCTTGGCGTTTCTATTGATTTTATGGAGATTACCTGCGCTATGATCGAAGGGGTTTCAGGCATGGAATTCATGCCTGCACAAGTCTCTCTCTTAGAGCCCAAACGATTTCATATCGTAACAACCCGCGATAAAGACAAGAAAGGAACCATCGTAAATCCGCTCGAAGCTGATATGGCCGCTTCATTTCTGCCTATTGCGAAGAGAGCTTTTACCGTTGCCGGAGTACGAGACTACGCACGTGGGGATTTTATCTATGCTAATGGAGAATTTTGGGCGATAGAAATCAACGGTCAACCGATGATACCCGACCAATGGTTTGGTGGAGCAACTCAATTTGCCGGGTTATCGGAGGATCTGTACCTAGTGGGAATTGTCGCAGCTGGTTATCGACGACTAAAAGCTGAAGGGCAGATTGCGAAAGTTTTTCCAAAGCAGGCGCAAGCTCTGCTTAGAGAGACAAAATTCGAGGTTTGGTAAGGTAATCCTTTTAAGTATATAAAAAGAGGTTCTAAGATGTTAGAGAACTGAAGTGAAATGACGGTTTGAGCAATCCAGGACAAGCTGCTAAAAGGAGATTTTAAGTTGTACAGAGTAAAGCAGACTGATGTAGTTGGCCTTGTAAAGCCTTCGATAGATGCACATACGCTTGGCATTCTGTCGTTTGCACAGATGTTGCGAGATTGCGGCATAAGAGTGGAGATTGCTGGCGAAGATGTCAACAAAGAGATTGACACAATATCTAATGATAGATCGTTGGATGTTTTAGTTAGATGGATACGCGATAGACATATAGATATTCTAGGGTATTCATATCGGCTCGATCCTGAACGCGGGGTCGAGATTTTTGCGCGCCTTGTCGAGCGCCTTCGGCGCCTCGGGCTAATGGCGAGGGAAGGAGGCCCAATCGTTGCTCTGTGGTTTGCTGGTCTGCCGCCCGCCTGTAGGCGGGCGGCAGAGCGTGTGCCCTTTGTGGATGCTACGTTCCAGGGTAACGAGTCCTATGAAGAGGTACTGGAAAAGTTGGGGCTGCCGGCACACCTTGTGCCCGAGCAAGCGAGCGTGGAGCTCGCTTACGACAAGGCGCGCCTAGAACTCGGCAGTGAAATTATCAAAAACAGAAAGTATTTAGAAGTAAAACCTATCGATCGTTCTGGTTCCAAGAGATTCGGCCTTTGGGGAGAGCGAGTAGTGGATCGCGTACATCATGGCATTAAGC
>ENA-UOYA01000399-UOYA01000399.1-activated-sludge-metagenome-genome-assembly--contig:-NODE-399-length-58954-cov-43.876195_pt1 | contig 58954 bp, 48 predicted proteins | sample MGYA00238163_ERZ764804 | MGnify/ENA primary metagenome ERZ764804 (study PRJEB28919, sample SAMN05720223) | activated sludge metagenome | isolation source: Anaerobic digester | place: Hong Kong...
TTGATAAAATGGCAGATGAAATTGGAAAAGATGAAAGGTATCTTTATGATTTTGTTTATAAAAGGACATCTGATATTGTACATGGCAATTGGAGAATTATTGAAAAATATCATTTAGTTCGCAGTGAGAATCCTATGCATGATAGATTGCTATATTACAATCTGAATAAGAATAAATTTTCTGGTCTGTTACCTGCGTTTATTGCTTTAATGTTTGGTTCTGAAGTGATATATCGATTAATGGAAGATTTTCCTGATATCTTTAAGGAAAAAGAAGTTTTATCTGACAATCTCAAAGCATTTAATGAAAAGATAAAAGTATTGTTTAATGAGAAGTATTTCCCTTCTATAAATAGTAAAGAATAACAACGCACAACACACAATATAGCCAATAAGGGTTTCAGAGGTATGCGAAGGTTTGTAGCCCGCTTTAACGTTTCGTGTAACCTGATAGGAAATCGCCCGCAATCCCTTACTGGCCATATTGTCAAACGTTAGGCACAATTGAAGGACAAACACGAGCTTTAGAATAATTCTATAAATTTCAATAACTTTGTAATCTGATGAAAACAAAGGATCAAATATTGGACTTCCTTTCTCGAAATAAGAAACTGTTTCGAGACAAATACCATATTAGCAGAATAGGACTATTTGGTTCGTATGCCCGGGGTGACCAAAATAACAGGAGTGATCTTGATTTAATCGTTGAATTTGAGGAAAATACCCAAGATCTTTATGAGCTTAAGATACAAATCAAGGAGTTTTTCAAAGAACAACTTGGCCTAGATGTTGATATCTGCAGGGAAAAGTACATTAAATCCAGGATTAAAAAAGCTATTATAAAAGAAGCAATATATGCAGACTAAGGATCAGCACTGCCTGGAATCAATCATTGAAGCAGCAGAAAAGATCTTAGATTATACTTCGGGATTAAAATCAGCTGATGAGTTCGACAATGATCATTTAATCTTTGATGCTACAATGATGAATTTTGTGGTCATTGGAGAAATGGTTATGAAATTATCCGATGCTTTTAAGGATTCTAATCCTGAGATGGAATGGAATAAAATCAAAGGATTCCGGAATATTGTGGCTCATGACTATTTTGGAATTGATGCTGAGGAAGTATGGCAAATAGTCAAAAATAAGATTCCTGACCTCAGAATAAACATAACTAATCTCCTTGAAAAATTATAAAAAACTGTGCCTAACAAACGGTATAGGTCATGGCTTTCATTAGAGTAATGCCAGCATTTCTATAGTTAAGAATATTTTTCGCAAACGAGCCTGAAATATCCTCAAACAGCCACGCCCCATACCACCAACGTTAGGTTTAAGGGATAATGCGACTAAACTGAACCTCCAACGCTCAAAAGCAAGAGTTTGGCTCAGGCCAAACACATGCTTTTCCCCCATTAGATCTTTACTTTAATAGGCTTATGTATATTATGAATTCAAAAAATATTTCAAAATACTTTTTTCATTATCGTGGATTTGGCCCCGATATTATTTAATTTAGCAAAGCAATACATCTTAAACTGATCAAACCGATAATTATGAATACCTAAGCTGTTTTTTTCTCTAATAATCATTCTATAGAGGTAATGAGGATTTAGAACTTTCATTAAAAAAACAGGAATTAGATAAAAACTCTGGTTTCATCATTGTTCTCCAGTCTGGTTTAAATAGAAAAGAATAAACTATTTAATAGCAATGGACATCACAAATGATCAAAAGGCAAAAGTCCTTGAGATAAAAACTGCCAAAGGAATTAAATATATATCCCAAAATAGGATAATCTATGTTAAAGCTGAAAATAGAGGTACAGTACTTTTATTGAATAATTCCGACAGAATACTTACGAAGCATTTAATAAAATGGTTTGAAAAGTATTTGATTAGTCCGGAATTTTTCCGTTGTCACAATTCTTACATAATAAATTGTAGATATTTTGATTGTTTATCTAGCTGCCAAATCATATTGAAGGGACAAATACGGGTACCACTATCTAGAAATAGAAAAAGATTATTTAAAGAGAATCTGATTTTGCTAGAGCAAAAGCTATTTTGAAATGCTCAGTAAGTTTTAAAGTAGAGAACCATCAATTTATTCAGCTACCATTTGAAATTCATCCGAATTTTGTGCATTCCATAACAATATTGTTTCAGTTATTCAAGATTTTGAACGTTCATCCTGGTTTTTGTTCAACAATTTACTGTTTTAAGCAACCTATCTCAATTTTGTACCAGACGCTCTTTATAGTATTGATTTATAATTAGATGCTTTTTAAATTGCATATGAAAGTCATTAATAGAAGACAATTACTTTACCAAAAGTGGTTGTTTTTCTAAGAGTACTTTAAAAGGATCTAAAAATTAACCAAAATCAATGCCTTATGAAAAAAAATGTGTCCTTTACATTACCAAAACTCCATTTGGATTGTAAACACCTCTGGAGCATTTGTATCCTTGCCCTGCTGGCAGTTTTCATTATCACTGGCTGTACTAAGCAAGAAGCCAAGTTACAGGATGATCTTCCTGTTTTTAGCGACATTACTTTCCATAATGGTCGATTAATCTTCAAGGATGATGCATCTTTCATGGATCACCAAAAATGGCTCTTTGAAAATCAGGGTAATCCTCAGTTAATTGCTGAGAAAAATAGGTCTCTTGGCTTTAAATCCATGACTGAATATTACCTCGAAGGTATGAAATTGGAGGAAGACGATCCAAAATTTGTAGATTACGTAGCTGAATACCCAAGTATCTTTAATAAAGAAATATATGATAATTCGATACTCTATGTTTTGCCTCATTCAATAATCCTATGTTATGTAGCTAATGAAGATGGAATCTTCCAGGTTGGCGACCAGATTTATAGAATTGTACCAAATTACATTTATCGAACAGGAGATGAATCTAAGATAGAAATGCTTCTCCTTCCGAAAGATCAGATCCCCACCAAGGAAGTAGATATTTCAATAACTCGACCCGTATTTGAAAGCAAAAGCGATCTTGCCCAGAGAACCGAATATTTTGATAACGATTCAAGATTTAGGATAGTAAGTTCAGTTATGGCATACTCAATTACAGATCCATATCTTGGGACAGCTTGGTGGTACGATATAAGGACTAATCCTCAGAAAAGAACTCTAGGGATTTGGCTAGGGGCGCAACTCAACACAAAGTCTGCGAATGGAAATGGTTATTGGTATTTTCCAAACGATGGGGTTCAACACCTGATATATACAGATTATGAGGAATCAACAGGAGTGACGCAACATAATATTCTCACCTGTGGAGGGAGTCCAATAGACCTGAACGCCAGCTATTGCCCGGCTTATAGTCGTGGAAGACTATATGATGGTTATACACAATGGATCTATATACAATGGAATGACGCTCTCTCCAACTCTCCAACCTTTACCACGAGAAAGACAACCTATCTAAGCGATCCTTATTAGAATTTTCTAAATGAAATCCACAGCGTTTAAGGTTAATTCATTAATTTTAAACGCTGTTTGCTAATTTTAATTTATATGAAAAGAACAATACTTCTATCGGCCGGTATTCTTTTCTTGTTTCTGATCAATGCATTTTCTCAGGATAAACAGGAGCCCTCGTTTTATCGAAACCAGGTCGGAATTCAGTTTAATCCAATTATTAATGACCGTTTAACAAATATCAGCGGAACAGGTTTTTTCGATGTTATTTCTGCCGCACGTTTTGGCTACAGGATCACAAAAAATGTTACTGCCGGCGCAGAATTTTCATGCGGTTTTCCCATTGATATAAAATCACGTCCGACCTTTCATTATTACAACTATTTTACCTTTAATACAGGCCTGTTTGCCAGATATTCTTTTCTCCCCGAAAAGCGAATACAGGTATTTGCTGAAGCATCTCCTTTCTATTCTCACTATTGGCGGGAACAGACTTCATCAACTGACCTGACGCCGTTCACGACCAATAAAATCAGGTTCTATATCGCCCCTGGAGTTAGTTTATTCTCGAAAAGCAGGAGAATCAGCCTCGACCTGTACTATAAACTCTCCACACAGATATTTACGACCGGTCTTGAAGGAGAATTTACATATAAAGTCTGTTATAATTTCTGATGCCCCGTTTCCTGAATATTCCCCTTCTTCTCGTTATTGTTGCTTCTCTCACCTCGTGTCAGAAGGTGATCGATATAGAATTGCCTCCGACTGATCCTAAAATTGTTGTAAACAGCTTTTTTACAGATAATTCCCCAATAAAGATTCATTTATCCAGGAGCATCGCAGTCCTCGAAAATACATTTCCTGAATGCAATGGTGCAACAGTAATATTGAGAGAAAACAACATCATAATTGATACGTTGTTCTTTCAATCCGGATATTACTATTCGCACATCCTGGCAGAAATAAATAATAATTATGCCTTGGAGGTAATTGTACCTGGGATGGAAAAAGTATTTTGTGAGGATCTCATTCCTGAAAAAGCACTTTTGCAAAACTATGTTTGTACTGATTCAGTTTTGATTGACGAAGATGGATTTATAATTAATGAACTAAAGCTTGATTTCCAGGATTCTGCCGGGCCTTCCTTTTATGAAGTACAATTGTCCGCAAAATATATCATCGATAATAATTATACATCAATTTGGTTTAAGAAAAACTCTGACCCCATAATAACATCAACAGGGCTTCTTGATTATAATCCGAAAACCCTGATTTTCACCGATAGAATGTTTGATGGAAAACACTGCTCGGTAAAAATATATTTCGCTACACAGGCGTACGCCGATTATAATCTTACGATCACTTTCAGATCAGTTTCTGAATCTTACTACAAATACAAGGAAAGACAGTATGCATTTCTGTTCAGCCTCGAAAATGACATTTTCAGCGGGATGAGTGAACCAATCAACCTCTACTCAAATGTCAGGGGCGGATATGGAATCTTTGCCGGTTATTCATCAGATGAAAGAACAATAATCGTCAGATAAATGATAAAGTGGTTCACAGAATATATCTCGCTGTTTGCATTTGTAACTTTCGGGTATTCTCAGAAAGTCACTGTCAGCGGATATGTCACAGATGCAGCATCGGGTGAAATAATAGCCGGTGCAACTTTAACAACTGCTGACCACCTGAATTATGCGGTCTCAAACAGTTATGGTTATTATATTCTTTCTCTGAACCAGTCAAAAGATTCCGTAAGAATTCAAGCCTCATTTGTCGGCTATTCTCCTTCGTCGGTTTCAGTATTACCTTATCAGAACCTGAAAGTTGATTTTGCATTAATAAGCAGTAACATGCTAGACGAAGTGACTGTAAGCGCTGAAAGGACAACCACTTATGAAAAAAGAAAGGAAATGAGTGTTGTAACAGTGCCGATTTCAAAAGTTGCCGCCATGCCTTCACTTGGAGGAGAATCCGACGTCCTGAAAACACTTCAGCTGATGCCTGGTATACAATCGGGTAATGAAGCATCAAGCGGATTATATGTCCGCGGCGGAAGTCCCGATCAGAACCTGATGGTCATCGACGATGTTCCGGTTTATTATGTCAACCATTTGGGTGGATTTGTATCAACCTTTAATTCAGATGCAATAAACAGCATGAAGCTTGTGAAGGGCGGTTTCCCTGCCCGTTACGGAAGCAGGCTCTCCTCGGTTGTTGATATTAAAATGAAAGAGGGGAACATGAAGGAGTTCCACGGGAACGCAATGATCGGAATGATTGCCTCAAAGATTATGGTTGAAGGCCCGATCAGGAAAGAAACTGCATCTTATATGATCTCGTTGCGGCGATTCATGTATGATCTCATAACACGGCCATTGACAAGACTGACTTCATTTAACGGCACTTCGATCGGATACACTTTTTATGATCTGAATGCGAAAATTAACCATATTATCTCGCCAAAGGACAGACTCTATTTGAGTTACTATTCAGGCGGAGATAGGTTATTATCAAGGCAAAAAACTCAAACGGACTTAAACAAAATGATCCTTGAATGGGGAAATATTTTAGGGTCTTTCAGATGGAATCATCTTTACGGAAACAGGCTTTTCTCCAACCTTACTGTGTATTCAACGAGGTACCGCCTGGCAAACGATTTTACTAACACTTTTACCCGCAATAGCATTAAGGAAAAGACATCCATGAGGTACTGGTCGGGTATTGTTGACCTCTCATTAAAGGCTGATTTCGATTATTTTTTTAATCAAAATTATAAAGTAAAATTTGGAGGTACAACTATCTTACACTACTTCAATCCAAACACAACATCCTATCATTCTGTAGAAAACAGTGCAGCCGTTGATACCAGTTTTGGCAGCAGAAAGCAAAACGGCCTTGAGAATGCAGTATATCTCGAAAATGAAATTTCGATAGGTACAAGGTTATTTACAAATTTTGGTTTCAGGGGCACTAATTATCGGATACCAAACAGGAATTATTTCTCATTTGAACCACGACTCCTCACAACTTTCATGATTACTGAAAACATTCTCCTGAAAGCTTCATATTCATCAATGAATCAATATATCCACTTACTTACAGGATCCGGTCCGAACATGCAGAATGATATCTGGGTTCCTGTTACCGATGCCGTTGCACCCTCTTTGTCGAAGCAGTATGCAATCGGACTGGAAAAAACCTTTAGAAACGGGATGTATGAAATAAGTTTTGAGGGTTACTATAAAACAATGAATAACCTAATAACATATAAAGATGGTGTAGCTATTCTCTCATCTGCCTCCGACTGGCAGACACAGGTTGAAACTAATGGTAAGGGAAAGTCTTATGGTTTGGAATTTCTTCTTCAAAAAACACAAGGCTCGGCAACAGGCTGGATAGCATATACATATTCTAAAACAACCCGACAGTTTGAGAATAAGAATTATGGAAAACCTTATCCTTTCAAGTACGACAGGACACACGATATCAGCATTGTATATCTACAGAAAATTAAGAGAAATATTCAATTTTCTGCAACATGGGTTTATGGAACCGGCAATCCTTTTACTCTTGCAGTTGGAAAATATAAAATGATGCCTGAAGTAATCAATGAATTAATTAATGAAAGCAACTATTTAAATTATGGGCAGGTATATAATGACCTGAACTCATACAGGATGCGGGCTTACCATAAGCTTGATGTAGGGATCAATTTTATTAAAAAAGTGAAACGTGGTGAAAGAACCTGGAACATTAGTATTTACAACCTGTATAACCGTCAGAATCCATATTACTATTATCTTGATACAACTGTTCAATATGACCAGAAAGGAATGGAAATACCGGGCTCTGCTAAAACAGTATTAAAACAGCAAAGCTATTTCCCGATAATTCCTTCATTTAGTTATAGTCTGAAGTTTTAAAAGCCCGACACCTGCGGCAGGCAAGGCACATCCCGCAAATCAAAAAGGATGTATCTATCTAGATTTATCTTTGCGGGAAGAGCCTGCCAATCAACCCCGCACAATAATGATAAAAGGTATACCAAGACAGCTTACTGGCACCGAGACAGTTATAAAATTTCCCCTAAACCTAACACGGACGGTGCTATGAAAAGCAATCATCCCGGGTTACCAAAGTTAAATAAAATTCTTCTCCTGTAGACTTCTTCAAAAATCCTATAAAATCAGGCTGCTATCTGTGGTCAGTTTTGTTTCCCTGCCGCAATCACTTGTCATTTTTTAAAGGAAGGGGTGCGAAGGCTATAATGTGTAATCATATCGTTACAATCCGTGTTTTGCGCTATCCCCTGCTGTACCAGATCTTATAGATTTATTTTTTTATGCTACTCCTGTAACATATGGTTTCCTGTGTTTCATTACATATCTTACCCGATTTAATAGTTTACGTGCCACTTTGATTATTACTTTATGTCCTTTGCTGTTTATCAAATGCCTCTGATAATATTGCATCAGGGCCGGGTCCTGCCTGATGGCCTGCCAGGAAGCTTCGACAAGCAGGACCCTCAGGAAATTATTACTGCGATAAGTAATTCCCCCGGTGCGGGTTGTTTCTCCACTTTCCTTTATCCTTGGGATCAGTCCCACGTAACTGGCCAATAAATTAATATGTGAAAAACGGTTTATATCGCCAATCTCTGTTATCAGTGCTGATGCTGTCAGCGGACCTATTCCTGATATGGTTTTTAATAAAGTATATAACTCTTTATCGTACTGGCTGATCCGGAGCCTTACAATCCGGCTCAGGATCAGCAGCTGCTGCCTGTGATGCTCGTATGATGTAATAAGATGAGAGAATGCATCCTGTCCGCCCGGGGTTTTCATCCTGACCTGTTTGAGCCAGGAAATAAATTTCAATGTCCATTGGTTATTATCAAATTCCGAAGGTATTGGAACTCCATAGTACATAAGAAAACTCTTTATCCGGTTCTTGCTCCTTCGAAGATCCCGCATCAGATAGAATCTTGTCCGGTTAAGGCTGCGGAGTTCTTCAGGTTCCCGGTCGAATACATTTATGCCACGGAGGGAACCTTTTTCAAGCTCCCTGGCGATCTTCCGGCTATCGGTCGGATCCCGCTTATGCATTTTGTCTTTCTGGCTTGTCGGAGTGTCTGCCGCATTGATCACGATATTATTTATTCCAAGAGATTTTAGCTCCCTATGAATGCCGTAACCGCAAAAACCTGCCTCATAGGCACTGTTATAGCTGCCGCCGGGAAACATCCTATGAAGGTAGTTATTCAAAGCCCCGGGATCGGGTGGTTGGGTGAAAGTACGGTGTTCAATGCCATCAACGATGACAGTTACACTCCAACTTTTCTTGTGGACATCAAGACCTATAAAAAGATCTTTGCCACTGAAATCAATTTTTTTCGTAACTTGTGTCTGCATAGTCTCTGATGTCTTAAGTTATTTACGAACAATAATTTATCAAAGTTAATGATATCGTACCGGAGACTATGCTTTTATCATAAGTACTATAATTAATGGGCTTGTCACACTTTTTGCTTTTGCTCCTGCTCTCAAGACAAATTTGTAATGGTTCTTGCACCCGGACACGCGCACCTGCCCGAAATCAAAATCCTGCATCGTGACAGATTCCTGGCTCCGAGACAGTTTGTACCGCGACACTGCGCCAGTGCCCCTAACAAACATTCTGTACCGTGATAATTTACTGGCTTCGATTAAACTTGTACCGCGACACGCGTAATGCTCAATAAAATTTGTACCCGGACGGCAAAAAGTACGCCATACCCTCCTCACACCGGGACAATGCTCCAACCCCGCCTCAGGCGGGGTACCAGGATAGGTGCCCGGATGTTTCGTCAGGTAACACAACCTCCCCATATTGCCGGGCCGTTATGCGTCATGCGACAAAATGACCCAAATATTTTGCTAGTCAAAAAATAAATACTTATCTTTGGCGTTAGTAACGCGAAACGGAACATGATTATCTCTTTCGGGTCAAAGGAGACTGAGAAAATTTGGTTTGGAGTCAGAGTTAAGAATCTGCCACATGAAATTCAACAAATTGCCAGAAGGAAATTAAGGATGTTGAACAACTCGCAAAACCTGGCAGACTTAAAAATCCCTCCTTCCAATAAACTGGAAAAACTCTCTGGTAAAATGAAAGACTATTTCAGTATCAGAATCAATGACCAATGGAGAATTGCCTTCAAATGGGAAGATGGAAATTCAACTGAAGTAACAATTATTGATTATCATAAATAGAACTTATGGAAAAGTTATCAAATATTCATCCTGGAGAGATCCTTCTTGAAGAGTTCCTCAAGCCACTTAATATCTCAGCCTACAAACTCTCTAAGGATATCGGAATCCCTCAGACAAGAACTTCTGAAATAATTAAAGGCAAAAGAAGTATTACGGCTGATACCGCTTTAAGATTAAGTCACTATTTCGGAAACTCACCAAAATTCTGGCTTGGACTTCAGAATGATTATGACCTTGAGGAAGAAAGAAAAATTAAAGGTCAGGACTTTAAAAGGATTAAAAGAGTTAAAGAACCTGCCGCATAGATAGAAAATAAACAGCACGAACGCATAACACGGTCATAAAGGTCATTTGTTCGTCACGGTTTTTGCGGGATTTTTAAGTAGTCCCTTTGTTAAAGGATAATTGTATCGTGACAAAGCCCTACCACCAGTACTTTTAATAAAACCATAGTGTACAAAGACTTTTACTCTATTCGCCTTAATTCTTGTACCCCGAAGCGCCTAATGTTCCCAAAACCCTGTACCCGGATAGGCAAAAACCGCGCCGCCCCGCCGTTGGCGGGGACACAAACGCCCTTTATTGCCGGGCCGTTATAGCCAATGCCAGCACAAAAATAAAAGAATATTTGCTTTCGGGTAAATTATTATTTACCTTTGTACTTTAATATCCTATCAGCAGACAATGAAATGTTCTGAGCTATACAAAATCCTGACAAAAGATGGTTGGTACCCCATTTCACAAAAAGGTTCGCATGTAAAACTTAAGCATAATACAAAACCAGGTATGATCATCTTCCCAAATCATGGCAATCAGGAAGTAGGTAAAGGGCTTGAGAAAAAGATACTCAAGGATGCAGGTCTGAAATTGGAGAATTAATAAAAGTGATGGAGATGAAAACAACGAATAAAAAGATAAAAATGATAGTGGAAAAAACAGATACAGGGTTTTCTGCCTTTTCTGAAGACTATCCTATCTATACTACTGGCAGGACAATTCCTGAGTTAATTGACAATGCTCTTGAAGCTGCAAACCTCTTTTTTGAAGAAGAAAGCATTCGTATTACACAAGAGAACCTTAAGTTTGAGATTGACTTTAAACAGTTCTTCCAGTACTACAAAGTCATAAACGCTAAGTTCCTTGCCAACAAAATTGGCATGAATCCAACCTTACTTTCTCAGTACGTTCAGGGTCGTAAGAAACCATCCGATGCCCAGACAGAAAAAATTCTGCTTGGAATTCATCAAATCGGACAGGAACTCTCAGAGATAAACCTTATACACAGGCCTTAATAAAGGGCACTGGCTATAACAGGTCGGTATATGCAATTGCCGCTCCGTACCGCGAGAATCTTTTGGCTAAAGCGTATCGTTAAGTGGTCGGTGGTACAGCCCGCCCCGGCTCCCGCCGGGGACCCCCCCGCTGGTGTCATGGTTTTTGCCAACGCGACAATAGGCAAAACAACATCATATCCCTGCATCGCATCACGAGTGCAAAAACACGCGCCACCGCGATGCTGCGTCAACATGCACATACCGCCAAACGTTGTGTGCAACTGTCAGCTTCCCCGAAGTAGGTGATATTCCACGACTCCCCCTTTCAAGGCGGAGAATTTCAAGGCGGAGAAGCATAAATGATGACAATCCGGGCTTTAGCCCCTGCTGACTGGCCGGCACTTTAAAACACTTTTGCAGCCTCGAGGCTTTTGGCAGCCATTCTGCGACGACAGCAGGTAACCTAAAGGTATTCCGCAATATCCTCCAGAGCTTTTCTTTTCTTATTGCCGGCTTTCTTATAACCTTCCCCGGGATAACCCAGTGGCGTGATTCCGTACACAACCTGATTATCAGGGATATTAAGAGATTTACGCAAAAGGGCAGGATTATAATTCTCAATCCAGCATGCCCCCAGTCCTTCATTTTCCGCGGCCAGCAGAATATGTGTCATGGCAATCGCGGCATCCGTCTCAACAGAATTGTATCCGTCAAAACTCCGGACCCAGGCTTTGTCTTTCAGTCCGGCAATCACCAGAACGCAAGGCGCCTGCTTAAACCATTCCCGGTCGTAACAATCCCTGACTTTTGCCAGCATCTCCCGTGATGATATAACAAGAAATCTCCAGGGCTGGTTATTGCATGCAGAAGGTGCAAGCCTTCCCGCTTCAAGAATTCTTTCAATCACGTCGCCCGGAACAGTTTTCTCCGGATCATAATTCCTGATACTTTCCCTGGTTCTTATAAGATCGTAGTATTCCATAAAGCCATTGACGTTTGTGACCAGTAAAGTTAAAAGAATTAATTATAAATGATCAGGGATTTTGCCTAATCCTTGATGCATCTGACACTGAATCCTTCTGAATTATTGAAATTGCCATGACAGCAATTCCCCGAGACAGACAAGGCATGAGCCCATTTCCCGGGATGCCAGCTGTCAGAAGTTGAGTTCCAGAAAAATGCTACGTAATATAACCCGCAGAATTTTCCTTCAGGGAGCCGCCTGCCGGCAGGTCGTGCAGTGAAACCACTTGCATTCGTACCGGTGTTCGGATAAAGCCAGTGCTCAGTGCCGGCTTCCCTGAGGGCATTGAAGGCTTCTTCAGAGCTGGAAAAAAATCCTACCAGATCATCATATTCATCAGCTGAAGGGATATGCCAGCCCGCAGGACATACTCCCCTGCTGTCGGTAATTGTATACCATGTATAAAGCCTCCCGAAAGACTGAACATGGTTTTCATCTCCCTCATAAGACCATTGATATTTGGGCTCTGCCTCGCCCGAAATGTCTTTGTCTGCCGGGATCGTGGTACCAATTTGATCACCATTGTTATACCTTGTTGTTTTAAGGTTCTCCTTCAGCCAGATCTGGGTCCCGATTTCCACCGGATTGTAGACATTTCCATCCGCATCGACAATTTTTATTTCTTCCGCCACTTCCCGATCCTTGCTGCATCCGCTGGCAACAAAGAAGATTAAAAAGATACAGGATAAAAACGGCTGACGAATTCTGAATCCCTGAATCATTCCTTACAGGTTTTGACTGTTTATTTCAGGTCAAAGGTCCGTCTTTGCCATAAAAAAATCTACCATTTTTGTTACATATACTAGTACATTTGTTACATTTTTGAAAAAAAGAAGCCCTTTTACAGGGCCTCTTCAAAACAAAGTAATTATCTCCTCCCGCTCAACTTTTCACAACAAGATTATTATTACCCGTCTGACCTGAAAATGTGCCAGGTTTGGTCAGCTGCACCTTTTGCAAAAACTGGATTTTTGCAACCTCGTCAGGAACCCAGATATCTGCTTCGATCCAGGTGGAATTGTCAATCCTGACAAATTTGGTGGTTTTAGCACCTGTATTTCGTTTGTTTTTCATAGTCCGGATTGTTTAATTAGAAACGTCAAAAAGCTCATCCATATTGTTCTTGTATTGTTTTCTAACTGTTTTCTGCCAATTGTTGGCTCAAAACTGCCAATTGTTGAACCGCTATTTTCCAATACTATTTTTCAGAATAATTTCGGTAGGAGTTTATGACTGGGCATAACTCAAAGGGAAAGAAGGAAATTTTGGACAGAAAAATATAAGTGTTTTAGTTTTATTTACCAATTAATTCTTTAAGCCATGAAAAGAATGATTTTTTCCGCGGTACTTGTCTTTGCACTTTGTACCGCATCATTTGCAGGGAAAGTGGTTGCAGAAGGGAAATCCTTCACCGCCCTTGGAGACTACAAAATCGAAACTGCTGATTACTCTGTTCCTGTGAAGGGAGAGGCCTGTAAGGCTTATGTCATAAGTTACGAAAACTCGCCGATGAAGGTGACAGTCGCAATTTGTAAAGACCGTAAATGCAAGAAGTATGTTGTCCTTTCCGACAAATTATCAGTGCAGTATGTCTGCAACGAGAGATATTTCGGTGTTGAAAAACTCGGAAGCGAATTCGCAAAAGACGGATACAAAACATCCGATGATGAGTTGAACAGAGCAGAGTATTTCCATCAGAAACTGATAAGCCAGGGAAAGAAGCCCGAGCTTGAGGCCACACAACTTATTGCTTCTTTTTTCCCGATGCTTTTAAATAACCCGACTGAAGCAATCGCTTCGAAATAAGAATTTCTTCAGGCCGACCGGCCGCACTGGTTTCAGGTTTGTATTTAACAACAGGGGCTTTCCAAAGCCCCTTTTTTATCCCTTGAATTTCGCCATATGGGCAAGGAACAAATCTTTCCTGTTCCTTGATACAGGAATCATTTCATTGTCGGCCATCTCAATATAACCGCCCTCTTTTCTGATGAACTTTCTGACATGTTTCAAGTTGATGAGATGGGAATTATGGGCTCTGAAGAATGACCTGTCGCCAAGAAGCTCCTGAAATTCCTTGAGATGTTTTGATACCAGGATCTTCCTGTTCCCGGTCATGTAGAACCATGAATAGCTTCTGTCGGCTTCAATCCTGATAATATCTTTCGGATTAAGGTATTCCATCCCGTCTGCAGTCGGGATAGCCAGTCTTGTCGGAAGCGATGATCTCAGATTCTCCAAAAGAATTCTCAGGTTTTCATTGCTTCCGGTAAGCTTTTCTGATCTCTTCCTGACCACACGATCGACAGCTTCAATAAATTCATTGATATTTATAGGCTTGAGAATATAGTCGACTGCACTGAACTTGATTGCTTTGATGGCATAATGGTTAAATGCTGTTATAAAAATCACATCAAAATCCTTTTCAGGAAATTGTGCCAGCAGGTCAAAACCTGTACCGTTAGGCATTTCAACATCGAGAAAAACCAGATCCGGCTTCTTTTCATTTATTTCAGCAACTCCCTGTACGACATTGTTGGCCTTCCCCACAACCACAAGGGATTTACAGTATTCTCCGATGATTGAATCTATAAAACCTACTGCATCCTGTTCATCATCGACAATAATTGTTTTAAGTCTCCTGGTCATGTTATGATCGGTATATGCATTTCAACCCTTGTTCCTGCAGGTTCTCCGTTTTCATTTTTCAAATCGGTATATTCAACACAAAGGCTTGTCCCGTAGAGTTCATTTACCAGGTCAAGACGCGATTCAGTAATCCGGGTCCCAAGTGAATTGTGATTTCCTTCCCTGGCTTTGTTCTTTTCCCTTGAGGCATCCCTGCCTATCCCGTTATCTTCAATGGTGCACAGTATTGAATTATTTTGAAGCTTCAGATCAATGCTCACGGTTCCTTTTCCTTCCATGGGTATCAATCCGTGTATAATTGAATTCTCGACATACGGCTGGATCAGCATCGTGGGAACCTTGTACATAAGAGGATCAATATCTTCATCAATTTTAATCCGGTAATCGAACTTATCCCTGAACCTTATTGCTTCAAGTTCCAGATAAAGGTTTAAGGCGCTAAGCTCATCACTTAAAGGAACTGAAGTGTGCTGTGAATTATCCAGCACTTTTCGCATAAGGCTCGAGAACTTGGTCAGGTAATTGTTAGTAGAGATCTTGTCATGCTGATACATGTAGTATTGTATTGAATTCAGAGTATTGAAGATAAAATGCGGATTCATCTGCTGCCGGAGGTTGGCCTGTGTGATTTCGGATATTTTCCGGTTCATCTCACTTATCCTCCTCTTGTTTTTAAGTCGGGATTCCCTGAAAATCATGAGCCCTATAAATGAAAGAAGGACAATTAACCCGGCAAAACCATAATTCAACAATCTGTTATTCTTGAGTCGCAGCGACAACAACTCAACTTCCTTGTTATGGGTATCAGCCTCATATCTTAACCTCGCATCTGCAAGTCCCTGGGAAGTGACTCCCTTATTATACGCGTCGGAGTATTTTTTAAAAAGAACGTAATTCCTGAAAGCGCCTGAAGTGTCTCCTGATTTAAGATACATTTCGCTCATATCCCTGTGTATCCACCAGAGTTCATAAAGATCATTATCCTTCATGGCCGCCTGAATACCTTTCTTATAGAACTGCAGGGATCTCTCATTATGGCCAAGATCACGGTAAATGGTTCCAAGGTTTCCAAGCGAATTCGCTGCTATGGAATATAATCTGCCAGGCAGGCTGTATTTCAACGACCTCTCATAGCAGGTTATGGAAGAATCGTACATCTTCTGAAGGTAGAAATTCCACCCGAGATTGGCATTTGAAAGGGAGATAAATGAGGTATCCTTTTTCCTGGTTGAAATTGCAAGGCTTTTCCGGAGCAATGAGTCACCCATCCTGAAGTCGCGCACCGCGGATGTGGAAGTATCGCCAAGAAAGGATGTGCCAAGCCGGTGGTACCCTGATTCCATAGATGAAGAGTCATATTCCTCAGTTGCTGCATCTATCATAAGCTTAAGGTTTTCCCTGTAACTCTTCATATCATCAATGGTGCTGTAAACGTTTGCCTGTCCGAGATAACTTACAGGAATGATGTGCTTCAGTTTTGCTTTTTGCGCAATTGAAATTGCATTTGCATAATATTCAAGACTTTCCTGATATAACCCGGTGCGCCTGTAATAGTCGCCCAGAAAAAGATTTGTTCTTGCCAATATTACCATTTCGCTGTTTTCCGCTGACCCTTTGAGTGCAAGAGCCGCCTCCTCGGAAGCGCTCCTGAGATCTCCTGTGAAGTAATGATACTGTGCAAGAAGAAGATGAAGATCAGAAGGGATGCCGATATTCTTTCTTTCACAAAGCAGCACGGCACTGTCGATATATACTTTTGCCTGGTTAATTACTCCTTTTTTGGAAGAAACAATCGCGAATCCTTTTTTTATCAGCCTGTTTATCTGCGCCGTATCCTGTTCCTGTTTTGAAAAAACTTTTGTTCTGATGTATGCCGGTTGCCTTGTTTCGCCGGCCGGCAAAGCAGATATCTGAAGAATTACCAGAATCACAGTCGAAAGAATTTTTGCTTTCATGACACTTGCAACAGGTTTATAAGTGATCTAAAATCAGAACAATTCAATGAGGCCGGAGAGGTCAGGTTTAATTTTGTGTAATATAATAAACCCGGCCGGAATTCCCGGCGGCGGCTTTACAAACTGCGGTTTTGAATTGACGGTTGCATAATATTGAGCAGCATCAGTCAGAGAACATATTATTTCTGATATACCCGAACATAATCAACGAAAACAGTATCCGGGAACCGTGTGGTCTCATCCGGATTTTGAGGCCATGAGCCACCTATCGCCAGATTAATGATAACATAATGAGGCCTGTGGAATTCTTCAGTGCCGTTTATGCTGTCCTTAATACAAACTCCGTGATATCTTGTTCCATCGAGGAACCAGCGGACTGAATCCCTGTCCCATTCAACGGCATAATTATGGAACTCCGACACCTCGCATGGAATTCTGTTACCTGACGATTCATGCCTGTCGTTATGCCAGTGAAGGGTACCATACAGGACATCCTCATTATTTATATGCTCCATTATATCTATTTCCCCGCACCCGGGCCATCCTACCTGATGTATATTCTGGCCAAGCATCCAGAATGCGGGCCACATCCCCTGACCTTTTGGAAGCTTCATTCTGGCTTCAACCTTGCCATAGGTCCAGCTGTGTTTGCCATCGGTTGTCAGGCTTGCTGAAGTATAACCGGCCGAATCATAGGTCTCCTTCCTTCCGATGATCATCAGATTCTCCCCGTCAACTACAGAATTCTCTGTCCGCCCCGATGTATAATACTGAAGCTCATTATTCCTCACGAAACCTGTCTCGTACGACCAGTTTGATGGATCAGGCAATCCGGAGTAGTTGAATTCGTCGGACCATACAAGCTGCCAGTCTTTTTGGCGGTTCTGGCCGCATGACCAGAGCATCAATACCAGAAAAATCAAACAGGACTTTTTCATATAGGGCATATTTATATTTAAGGATTTTATCATTCAGAATATTTTCAGTCAGAGGGCTTCAGCAAAGATATAATAAGAATTGCCGGAATTATTTAGATTTGTGTACAAACATTTCGAAAATTGAAGCAGATGGATGCTGAAATTACAATAATCGGGGCAGGGGTTGTCGGGCTGGCAATTGCGGAGAGAATATCCCAAGCATCTGACAACGTTTTTGTTCTCGAAAAGCATCTTTCGTTCGGCCAGGAAACAAGCAGCAGGAACAGCGAGGTTATTCATGCAGGCATATACTATCCAAGGAACAGTCTGAAATCGAGACTTTGCGTTGAAGGCAAGAGACTCCTTTATGATTACTGCAGAAAACACGATATCCCTTTTAATAATTGTGGTAAACTGATAGTGGCTGCATCAGACGACGAAATAAAAATAATAGATGGGATCAGGAATACTGCATTCAACAACGGAGTGACAGACCTCCTGACTCTCGACCAGGCCGGTATCGCCAAACTGGAACCTGACATTTTTGCCCTGAAGGCGTTATATTCACCGTCAACCGGCATTGTTGATTCTCACTCTCTCATGAAAAGCTATGAATCCGGCGCAATAAATAACGGGGCACAGGTTGTCTATGGAAGTGAAGTGACAGGTATCAGGAAAATCAGCAACGGGTATGAGATAACAACAACCGGAAAGGATGGAAATGTGTTTTCATTTACGAGCAGGCTTGTGATAAACTCCGCAGGGCTTACCTCGGATAAGATCTCGGAAATGGCCGGGATGAAAGATGATAATCTGAAGATACATTTCTGCAAAGGGGAATATTTCCGTCTTAACCCTCCCAAAAATCGTCTTATCAGAAGGCTCGTTTATCCAGTGCCGGTTCACAACCTTGAGGGCATTGGGATACATGTGACAATTGATATGGCGGGAGGTGTAAAACTCGGACCCGATGTAACGTATCTTGATACAAACACCTTTGATTATACAGTATCTCCTGAAAAGCAGGAAGCTTTTTACAATTCGGCGAAAAAATTCCTTCCCTTCCTTGAATTTGGGGATATTTCTCCTGAAATGGCAGGCATAAGGCCGAAAATTCAAAAGAAGGGAGAGCCCGTAAGGGATTTTTACATCAGGGAAGAAAGTGACAGGGGAAATCCAGGGTTTATTAATCTGATAGGTATCGAATCACCGGGACTGACATCATCCCTGGCGATTGCAAACTATGTTCATGGATTGATCATAAAACGATTTTAATTTCATAATTTTAAACCTTTCGGTGAAGTTGAAATAAAAAACGTCAAAAATGAAAACAAGATTGTTAAAGATCTCACCGGCTGCTTTTATTATCTTCTCCTGGATTTCAGCCGGTCTTCAGGCTCAGGAAATCAAATCATCTTCGGGATATGAACCACATATCGGCCAGCAGGGCAAAGATGTAGTCTGGGTTCCGACACCGCAGGAACTTGTTGACAAGATGCTTGAAATAGCGAAGGTCACCCCCGACGATTATGTCATGGACCTCGGATCAGGTGATGGCCGGACGGTTATAACTGCTGCAAAGATGGGAGCTACGGCCCTGGGCGTCGAATATAATCCCGATATGGTCAGCCTGTCAAGGGAAAATGCAGCCAGGGAGGGTGTTTCGGAAAAAGCACAGTTCATCAAAGCCGATCTCTATGAAACTGATCTTTCAAAAGCCACGGTGATCACAATGTTTCTTCTTCCTGAGATAAACCTTAAGTTAAGACCCCGCCTGCTTGATCTGAAACCGGGGACAAGGATCGTTTCAAATACCTTCACCATGGGGGAATGGAAACCTGATCTGGAAGTGACCACGGAGGAGAACTGGAACAGCTGGAACACTGCTTTTTTGTGGATCATTCCTGCCAAAGTCGGCGGGAACTGGAAGATGGATAACGGAGATCTTGTTCTGAATCAGGAATTCCAGTATTTTACAGGAACCTATAAATCCGGGAACAGGATATCTGATGTCTCCGAAGGAAAAATAAAAGGCGATTCAATTTCATTTGTCATTAACGGGAACGTATATGAAGGGCAGGTTTCCGGCAATGCCATGTCAGGCACATATGTAAATAATTCGAAAGGAACAAAGACCGGCTGGTCTGCCAAACGTTGAACTATCTGCATATCACGATTTGTTTTTCCTGAGTTTTTGCAGTTCATTCATTTCATCCCTGTATCTTGCAGCTTCGATGAAATCGAGTTCTGATGCTGCTTTTTCCATGTTCTTCCTCGCTTTTTCTATTGCTTTGTCGAGTGCTTCCCCGTTCATAAACCTGACGACGGGATCAGCAGCAATATCCAGTTTTTCCGGTTCAACGTAAGCATTCACTGCAACACCCTTTTTTGAAAGGCCGCTGAGTATTGTTCCAGTCTTCTTCGTGATCTGACGTGGAGTGATCCCCATTTTCTCATTGTATCCAAGCTGCTTTTCCCTTCTCCTGTTGGTTTCGTTTATTGTCTCCTGCATGCTGCCCGTTATTATATCCGCATACATTATGACTTTACCGTTCAGGTTCCTTGCAGCGCGTCCTGCAGTTTGAGTCAGGGAGCGGGCCGATCTGAGAAATCCTTCCTTGTCGGCATCGAGAATTGCCACGAGTGACACTTCCGGCAGATCAAGTCCTTCCCTCAGAAGGTTGACCCCCACAAGAACATCAAAGTCACCTGACCTGAGGCCTTCCATTATATCAATCCTTTCAAGCGTATCAATATCCGAATGGATATACCTGCATCTTATATCGTATTTCAGAAGGTAAGCGGTAAGTTCTTCGGCCATCCTTTTTGTAATAGTGGTGACCAGAGTTCTCTCCCCTGCTTTTGCCCTTTGCCTTATCTCCGACATAAGATCATCAATCTGGTTAAGGCTGGGCCGCACTTCAATGGGAGGATCGAGAAGGCCGGTCGGACGGATCACCTGGTCAACAATAACTCCTTCGCTTTTCTCCAATTCATAGTCAGCCGGAGTGGCGCTTACAAATATTATCTGGCCGGTAAGGGCTTCGAACTCTTCCATACGCATTGGCCTGTTATCCAGAGCAGCCGGCAGTCTGAAACCATATTCAACGAGAGTCTGTTTCCTTGAATGATCACCCCCGTACATTGCCCTTATCTGGGGTACACTCACATGACTTTCATCGATGACCGTTATAAAATCATCGGGGAAATAATCGAGAAGGCAGAATGGCCTGGTGCCTGAACTTCTGCCATCAAAATACCTCGAGTAGTTCTCAATGCCGCTGCAGTATCCCAGCTCCTTTATCATCTCAAGATCATACAAAACCCTTTGTTCAAGCCTCTTTGCTTCCTCTTTTTTGCCGATATCCCTGAAATGAGTTACCTGTTTAATGAGATCATCCTGTATCAGGCTGATGGCGTGGTTAATCCTTTCACGTGTTGTGACAAATATGTTTGCGGGATAGATCACATATTCATTCATGGTATCAATGACAACGTTGTTGACAGGATCAAAAGAGGCAATCTCCTCCACCTGGTCGCCAAAGAATACAATCCGTACGGCAATATCGGCATAGGCTGGCATGATGTCTATCGTGTCACCCCTCACCCTGAAAGTCCCGTGCCTGAATTCCACTTCATTTCTGGAATAAAGACTATCGACAAGCTTTCGAAGAAAAACGTTCCTGCCAATGTTCTGTCCTGTCCTGACATGAACAGTGTTCGAGTGAAAATCATCCGGATTCCCGATCCCATAGATGCATGAAATGGACGATACTACAATTACATCCTTCCGTCCCGAAAGAAGGGCTGAAGTGGCACTCAGCCTTAGTTTTTCGATCTCCTCATTTATCGACAGGTCCTTTTCAATATATGTATCAGTAACAGGGATATATGCTTCAGGCTGATAATAATCATAATATGAAACAAAATATTCCACCCTGTTTTCAGGAAAGAACTGCCTGAACTCGCCATAAAGCTGTGCTGCCAGGGTTTTATTATGGCTAAGGACAAGAACGGGACGCTGAACCTGCTCAATGACATTGGCTATTGTAAATGTCTTGCCTGATCCTGTCACACCAAGAAGCGTCTGGTAAGGAACACCGTTATTAAGCCCTTCAACCAGTTGCCTGATCGCTTCGGGCTGGTCACCTGTAGGCTGGAAATCAGAAACAAGCTTGAATTTCATAATCCCCAAAAATAGCTGATCCGTCAGTAATACAACAATTTTTTATCTTATAATTATTTTTCCTATTTTGGATGGTGATTTTTAGCATTAAAATCTTCAACGGCATATATCGTTCATCTTAATGAAGATCAGACCTGCAGGAAACCGAAAAATATTCATTCTGTTTTTATCCGTCACGTCACTTTATTGTCTGAACATTGAAGCTCAGGAATTTACTGTTAAAAGATTAACAACCCAGGCAGGTCTTGCACATGATAACATCAGGGACATTGCCCGCGACAGCACCGGATTTCTGTGGCTGGCAACCTGGGATGGTTTGTCGAGGTTTGACGGATATGGTTTCAGGAACTATCACCACGTCCCTAACGACACAAGTTCCCTTAATTATTTTTCCGTAAGGCGGGTTAAAGTCGACGCCTGCAACAATCTCTGGGTACTGACTGACCTTAAACTGATTCAGAAATATAACAGGTTGACAGACAATCTTTCATCTGTGGATGAGATTTCAGGAGTGAAACTTAACAACGTATCTCTTATCAGCATTGACACTGACGGTTCATTGGTAATACTCAACAATGACAGAATAATCTTCTGGAATGATAAAAAACATTGCGCCAGAGTCATTGCACTGAAAGATAAAAACGGTGACAGTTATCTTCCTGACCAGCCATTTTTCGATGGATTGATTAATACCGGTGATGAAATCTGGATAACAGGGGCCGAGGTACTCCGTTTTAAAAAAATCAGTGACGAAAGCTATGAGTTTGAAAAGAAATATCCTATCAAAAATCTGTTAAGAAAGAGAATAGATTTTGACTATACCGTCTGGTTCAACCTGTATCTTTCAAAGAGCGGGGCCAAGTGGATTTTTTCCAGCAGTGGCCTTTTCAGGCTGGATGAGAAATCCCAGGTTTTCGTTCCCGCGAAGTATAGCATTTTCAGCCGGGAATTCACCGGGTCAGGCAGATTCTGTTGGGGCGATTACTATAATGGCATCTTTGTTTATGACACTGTGGATAATGACATTAAGCATATCCCGCCAGAAGTCACAGGATATCCGGGAGCCATACTGATTGATGATGACAACACTTTATGGTTTTCAGGCACTTCCCCCAGCGGGGTTCCACAGGGTTTGTCACAGGTGATTTTCACATCCGGATTTTTCAGAAATACCTTAATTCAGGCCCCTGATTCGACCCAGCCTGCTGTTTACAGCCTGGCTGTCGACGACAGGAGCAGAACATGGGTGGGGATCAGGGGGTTTGATGATATCGTGGTAATCGGCAAAGATGGGACATTAACATCTGAAGGCAGGCTCCCGCCTCAGACACTTGACCGGGCTGGCCATATAAGATCGATGGCTGTGACCAAAGACGGCATCTGGATAGGACATTACCTCAGTTTACTCCGGTTTTACAGTTTCAAAGACAGAAGATTCACCGAATTTATCCCGGATGTGAAAGAATGCAGAACAATTCTGGCACTGAACGACAGGCCTTATATAGCCACCAGTAATTTATACATCTTTGACCCTAAAACAGGAAAGACAGACACTATCTGGAGGTCCAATACCACACTTACAACTTATAAATTGTATCCGGATGACGGAGATTTTATATGGCTGGGCATGGCAAAAGAGACACTGGCAGAGGTTAACACAATGACAGGCGAAGGCAGAATAATCAGGATACCTCCCGGGAACAGCAATATCGAAGACTTGATCAAAGACAAAAAAGGATTTTTTTGGCTTGCCCTGCTGGGTGACGGAGTATGCAGGTACAATGCCGAAACCGGGGAAATAAGGTATTATACTACACAGGAAGGATTATCGAATAATACAACGTATAACCTGCTTGAAGACCGGCAAGGTAATATCTGGGTTTCCACAAACATGGGAATTTCCAGAATCAATCCTGAAACTGATCAGATAAGGACATTCGGCCTCTCAGACGGACTGAAAATAAGGGAATTCAATTCAGGCGCAAAATTCAGGACAAATGAGGGTGAATTTCTTTTTGGAGGAATGGGAGGGTTTGTAAGATTCTACCCTGACAGCCTGAATTCAGGAAAAAATATTCCGCCCAGGAACAGGATAATCATTACTTCATTTGAAGTATCAGGTATCGAGCGTGTACTCGATGAACCGGTTAACGAAGCCGACACAATAGAACTCAAACCCGGGGAAGACAATTTTCATATTACATTCTCCTCCACTGACTTCAGAAATGCCAATAACACAAGGTACAGGTACAAGCTTGAAGGTGTTGATGATGACTGGAGACTGACAGGCAGCAACAACCGTAATCTGAACTACTCAAACCTGAAGCCCGGATATCATACCATTTATTTGGAATCCAATGATATCAACGGGAACTGGACTGCATCTAAAAAAATTGTAATAAACATCAGACCATATTTCTTCCAGACAAGAGGTTTCAGGACAGGAATGCCAGCAACCCTGGCATTGCTGGTCATTTTCCTTCTTTTTATATACATAAGACAGTTAAGATACCGGGAAAAACAGAAACAGGAAGCTTTAAAGCTTCAGGCACTCCAGGGCCAGATGAACCCTCATTTTATATTCAATTCACTTAATTCCATTAACTACTTCATTTCAAACAATGACAAGCTTTCGGCAAACAGGTATATAGCTGATTTTGCCCGTCTCATCAGGTCGATACTCCACAACATGAATTACAGCTATATTACACTCGAGCAAGAGGTAGAGTCGGTCGAAGAGTATCTTAAGATTGAACACCTGAGGTTTGGAGATAAATTTGACTATAAATTGATTGTTGATGAAAATATAAAGAGGGATGAGATCAGGGTGTCCCCGGGACTGGTGCAACCGTTTGTTGAAAATGCAATATGGCATGGCGTGAGGGGGCTTGAACACAGAAAAGGATTCATTACTGTAAAATTTCATCTTAACGGCGGGAAACTCAGATGTGAAATCGAGGATGACGGCATTGGAAGAAAGAGGTCGGATGAAATCAGGTCATTGAATGATCAGAAAAAATCAAGGGGGATATCAATTATAACGGAAAGACTAAGGATACTGGGCAATCTGCATAACAATAATTACCAGCTTATAATTAAAGACCTGCACCCTGAAAGAAAAGAAACAGGGACATGGGTCATCATTGATTTACCACAGGAAGAAATTTATTCTTTCAATGAAGCCCGTTTGTAATGTCTTATTATTATTAAACGGATAATCTTAAGGATTGAGTATGAGATTCTTCTCAACACTTCGTTGCACTCAGGATGACAGTTGTTCGCGTGTTTGATCAGGGGTGGAGGCGTTTGCTGGAGGCGAGGCCTCCAGCAAACGCCTCCACCCCAACACCGCCTATATAAAAGTCTGTCATTCTGAGCAAGGTGAAGAATCTCTCCTTTTAACCGGACACTATTAATATTTTATCATCTGTTAATCAAAATTGACAGGCAAAATTTTGGTAATCAGGCAGATTTTTGTTTCTTTTATAATCAGTTAAAACGGGAATAAGGAAAAGTTCTGTTTGTAATACTCTTTGTATGCTGCGTGCAATAGTAGTTGACGACGAGAAGCTTTCCAGGGAGGTTCTGTGCAATTATCTTACCGAATATTGTCCTGATGTTGAAATAATTACGACGGCCTCATCAGTCAAATCAGCATATAGGGCAATTAATAAGCATAATCCTGACTTCATCTTCCTCGACATAGAGATGGCTGACGGGAAAGGTTTCGATCTTCTTACAATGTTCACAAAAGTTAATTTCAAGGTGATTTTTGTGACAGCCTATTCGGAATATGCAGTCAGAGCGTTCAGGTTCAGCGCCGTCGATTATTTGCTCAAACCTTTAAAAATTGATGAACTTGTATCATCGGTTGAAAAAATAAAGGCCGTCAAAGGTCTGGAACCGGATACTCTGACAATTTCAACGCTGCTTAAGAATCTGAACAGGGAGGCGGACATCCCTCAGATCCTTCTTGTTCCGCACCTGAAGGGATTTGAAGTCCTTAAAATCCCTGAAATTATTATGTGCCACGCAGATGGCTATTGTACAAATATTGTCCTCAGGGGCAACAGAAAGATCATAAGCTCAAAAAACCTCAAACATTACGATGAGCTTCTTGAAAGCCATAATTTTATCAGGATACACCATTCCTACCTTATAAACATTAATCATGTCACCGGCTACAGCAGGCAGGGAGAAATATTCATGACTGAGGATAACAAAGCATTTCTCGGTGATTCATATAAAAATGAATTTCTGAAAAGAATGTTAAAAAGATAAGTGCAGGAATGGGAACCACTGATTTCTCACGGTGTAATAGATCCGGACCACATTGTCGCCACAGAGCAACTGACTGTCTCATCATTCTAAATACCAGGTAGTTATATACTTGTCAAAAGTATAAAGACTTTCATCAAAAAGGTTTGGCTTTTTCAAATTCTAATTAATAAATTTATGGTAGTTACCGGCTGTTGCCGCTGTACCTGACAATGCCGTTAATTTTATTTGTCCCATATCAGCATTAATTTTGGTTCTCAGGTATCAACAACTTATTATCAACATTTTAAACAACCATAAAGAACACCGGGAGTTGCCATTTTTATTGGCGGGGCAGGGAAAATCTGGTCCTGTGATGAAAACCATTGAGAAATGAAGAAAATTGCAGGTATTTTATTAACATTTTTTGTGACATTGGTCAGATTGCAGGCACAATGTGAAACCCCACCTGATGCTGCAGCATTAAACATTATTCAACCAACCTGTGCTGTGCAATCGGGGACAATCACTATTATATCACCCCTTGGTGAATATGAATATAATATTGATGGAGGAATCTATCAATCAGGAGTTACATTTAGCAACGTTGCTCCAGGTAATCATCAGATTCTTGTCAGACGTTCGACTGATTTTACATGTATTTCAAACCCTTCTTCTGCAACTATCCTTTCTATTCCGGCACCTCCCTCAATCCCATATGCCGGTGAAATAATCCAGCCGACCTGTGGTTCACCATCAGGTACCATAGCCTTTGTTCCACAACCAGATGTCGAATACAGTGTCGGCTCAGCTTTTCAGTCCAGTCCGATATTTTCAGGACTTCCCCCTTCAACTTATACACTGACCGTCAGAAGTACATCTGATAATACCTGTATTACAGCAGCTACTGCCACAGTAACACTTATCACCCCTGTAACACCTTCGGTACCAGCAGTTGCAAGCGTTACCCAGCCTACATGTTCAGATCCGGCCGGGACAATAGTATTCGCAACACAATCGGGTGTCGAGTATAGTGTAGGGTCAGGTTACCAATCCAGCCCGATATTTTCCGGACTTTCTCCCGCTACTTATACACTTACTGTCAGAAGTATTTCAGACATAACCTGCATAACTCCGGCAGCTTCTGTTATTACACTTAATACTCCTGTTTTACCTGCTGTTCCAACTGCAGCCAGCGTTACACAACCAACTTGTGCCACAAACACAGGGACAATAGTATTTTCAGAACAATCCGGAGTGGAGTATAGTGTAGGCGCGGGCTACCAGTCAAGTCCGGTTTTTTCTGGTCTGTTGCCCGGGAATTATACACTTAGTGTAAGAAATATTTTAGATAATACATGTGTCAGATATTCATCTTCTTCAATAACTCTTTCATCACCAGTTCCTCCTGCGGTTCCTGCCATATCTGCCATCACTCAGCCTTCCTGTTCGGTACCCGCAGGAACTATAGTTTTTAATACTCAGTCAGATGTCGAATACAGTGTCGGATACGGGTATCAGACAAGCCCTGCATTTTCCGGACTGGTTCCGCAGACCTACACATTAACTGTAAGAAGCATTTATGACAATTCATGTATTACGGCTGCCGCTTCAACGGTAACAATAAATGCTCAGCCTCCTACTCCTGCAGCCCCGATAATTGGATCAATAACTCAGCCGACCTGTGGTGTCGCTACCGGAAGTATTCCTGTCAGCGGTCTTCCTGTATCGGGGACATGGACGTTAACAAGGGCTCCGGACAATATAGCAACCTCAGGCACAGGCACCACTGCGACAATTTCTTCGATTAGCCCGGGGACGTATACATTTACGGTTACAAATTCATCAGGCTGTACGTCTGTGCCGTCTCTGGCTGCAGTAATAAATGATCAGCCAATTACTCCTTCTGCGCCGGTCGTCGGTAATGCCGTTCAACCTACATGCACTGTCCCGACAGGAAGTGTGCAGTTAAGCGGATTACCTTCCTCGGGATCATGGACTGTGACAAGAACTCCCGGAAATGTCACATCATCGGGAAGCGGCACTACAACTTCAATTTCAGGCATTCCATCCGGCACTTATACTTTTACAGTCACAAACTCATCAGGATGCACATCACTTTCATCAGGAAGTGTGACAATTAATTCCCAGCCGGCAACACCTTCAGCGCCAGCAGTCGGAACAATAACCCAGCCGACATGCAGCGTACCCTCAGGAAGCGTACCATTGAGCGGACTGCCTTCTTCAGGCACCTGGACCGTTACAATGTCTCCCGGATCAGTCACTGTTTCAGGGTCAGGGAGCACCACAACAATAACGGGGGTTCCTGCAGGCAGCTATACCTTTACGGTAACAAATTCAGCAGGATGCACATCTGCCCCATCATCAGCCGCCATTCTTAACAGCCAGCCACTGACACCCTCCGTCCCTGTTGCCGGAGCTGTGGTTCAGCCTTCCTGCACCATAGCAACAGGCAGCGTGACGCTGAGCGGGTTGCCCTCCTCAGGAACATGGACACTTACGAGATCGCCGGGAGGCGTAACCACAACAGGTTCAGGCACAACCGCTGTAATAACCGGTCTGACCGCGGGAACCTATACATATACGGTAACGAATTCCTCGGGATGCACTTCAACATCCACATCAGGCATTACGATATATCCACAGCCGGCAACCCCCTCGGCACCGGTAACCGGAACAATAACCCAGCCAACATGCATGATGGCCACAGGCAGTGTTTCAATTACCGGACTGCCTGCTTCCGGGACATGGACAGTTACCCGAATGCCTGGAGCAGTCACCACAACAGGTACCGGCACTGCTTCAACAATTTCCGGGATCGCTGCCGGAAATTATACATTTACGGTCACAAATGAATCGGGTTGTATTTCAGCTGCATCAACAGGCGTGACCATTAATGAGCAGCCTGTCACTCCTGAGGCACCGGTCGCCGGAAATATAATCCAGCCATCATGCACCGTATCCACAGGGACGATCACCCTGAACGGCCTTCCTTCGTCGGGAACATGGACGCTTACCAGAGCTCCGGGCAACATTTCCACAACCGGAACAGGAATCTCAACTTCAATTGCCGGTCTCCAGGCCGGGACATATACATATACCATTACAAATACATCAGGATGCACATCAATTCCCTCTGCCGGCATCACAGTTAATCCACAGCCTGTTACTCCATCGGCACCTGTGCCAGGTATCGTCTCGCAACCGACATGCACAGCGGCTACGGGAAGCATCCAGCTGACCGGGCTTCCTTCATCCGGGACCTGGACACTTACAAGGGTCCCCGGCAATGTCACAACAACAGGAAGCGGAACAGGGATTACAATTGCCGGGCTTGTCGCGGGAGTTTATTCATTTACTGTAACCAACCCGTCAGGTTGCACATCAGCATCATCGCCTGATATCACCGTCAATACTCAGCCTGTAACTCCATCTGCTCCGGTGATTGGAACCATAACACAGCCATCATGTACTGTTGCAACCGGGGCTGTTGCATTAAGCGGCCTGCCTGCAACCGGAAACTGGACAATAACAAGAACACCGGGAGGAGTTGCCACAAGCGGAAGCGGAACAAGCTTGTCGGTTTCAGGTCTTCCCGCGGGAATATTCAGCTTCACCGTAACAAATACATTTGGTTGCACATCACCGGCTTCGCAGAATGTCGCTATTAATACCCAGCCTCCGACACCTTCGGCTCCTCTTCCCGGAACAGTAATACAGCCATCGCCTGACCACCCTGCCGGAAGCATAGTGCTCAATGGTTTGCCATCGTCCGGGACATGGACCGTTCACAGGCAACCCGGAGGCATAAATACTTCCGGGACAGGAACCAGTGCCACTATCTCGGAAATTGATCCGGGTAGTTATACTTTCACCGTCACAAACTCATCGGGCTGCACTTCTGCTCCTACCAATGCAATTGGTCTATACCTGCTTAAACTTTACGGACCTGACAACAAGGTAATCCGGTCGAACGACACCATAAAAATTACATCACCCGAGCCTGGTTCATTTACATTTCGCGTTGAGTCAAACAGCGACTGGAAGGTTACTGACAATGCATTGTGGTTCAAAGCAGTAAAAGAGAGTCCCGCATCAATAAAGGTCACATATTCTGAAAACATCTCGGTAAAGGACAAGACTTCTTCTCTCACAGTCACATATACTTCAAATCCGGAGATTACAATCAATGTCAGGCAGCAGGGAAGAATATCTCAGCTTAAAGTGTCCAAACTGGCAAACGCAAGACTTTATCCCAACCCGGCAGGTGATTTTCTTTATCTCAGCCACGGCAATACCGATATTGAAAAAACTGTGGTAACGATTGCAGATATTCAGGGGCATGTCGTAATGGTTAGAAATTACGAAAGGCTGCCAGCAGGTGAAATAACTGAAATAAATGTTTCACGTTTGCCATCTGGACAGTTCCTGTTCAACATCACTGACGGATCAGATTCCAGGACCTTCCGGTTTATTAAATATTGACAACCCAGGTAATGGCCAAGTCGCTGCTGACAAAAAGAATAATCAGGCAGAAGAATCTTCTTATAGAGATAAGTTATCTGGAATTTGAATTACCTATTTCTGAAGATTGTATTTCCAGGCTTGAAACAAAATCATCTGTTAATCCGAGAATATCTGAATTTATTGAGTTCTGACCATCATTTCCTATTGATAACCTCCAGAAGGGTGAATCATTCTTCCGGGCCTTTATTGAATAGTACCCCCTTGCAGCTATTGTCTGGAGAGGAATGCCGAAAAGCATAATCCTTATTTCGGGCTCTGAAAAAACTTCGAGGTCTGAATTATCAGTAAGGACCGGTGAAATATAATCATAGTTCACAGTCTGATCAAGCGGATTGTCAATCCATTCAAGCCCTTCAAACCTGATTTCCGAGGTTATCGTCCTGTCCTGTCTGACACCTGTTGAAAGGGGTGAGGATATGGATCCTTTGTAGCCTGTCTTAACCGACACAAGAGGGACAAAGACCACACTGTCAATGACTACCGGAGTGTGAGTAAATTCCGCGGCTGTAAGTTCCCTGGTTCCGTTGAATGCACTGTTTGAATTAATTGACACTTCATCTATTTTATTAAGGGTGGCTGATAAAGTCACCTTAGTTACCTGGTTGAATTTTATAATTATTGTGATGTCAATTTCAGGGCTTATCCCTATTGCACCGTTAAGCCTTGCTATTTTGGTCCCATCCTTCATAATTTCAAGGTTATCAAGTGTTACAGCCAATCCATCAAATGATTTACCGGGGTCCCCGGCCAGAACGCCGTCCACTTTTGATTGCAGGTAAAAGTCTTTTTCCAGCAGACGTCCGCTGAACTTAACAGTACCCTCCTTTATGGCTTCAGGAAGTGTGGCGTCAGACGTTGAGATAACAATTCCTCCCTCAGCTGCCTGAACAGTGTTTACTTCTCTCAGAAATCCATAGGGCGTCTTTTCAGACACTCCTGCAAGGAGAATGCTCATTTCTGTAATGTCTGACAGAGCGCCTGTTTCTTTCGTGAATACCAGCCTGTCAGATGTCACCTCCTTTAATGAGCTAAGTTCAACAGGTCCAAGAAAAACCACATTCCCCGAATAAGTGATGTTTCCGACTTTCTGACCCCAGATGAATTCTTCCTTTTTACATCCGGATGGAAGAATTATCATCAGTATCAGAATGAGTGACAAAAACAAATTCTTCAGCTCCATTTTGCTTATTTTTAAATAATTAAGAAAGGGCCGGTCGTATTAAAACACTTTTGCCATTTTTGTCGTTATGCTTTTCTTCCTCAGCGTTGTCTGAATTACTGCAGAAACAGATATTATTGAAATACCGCCTGCAATATTTGCCGTTCTGTTGTATTCAACGCCTTTGTCATATAAAGTCTTGGCCATAGATTCAGTTTCTGCAATCCGTGACAAAGAGAAATTATGGTTTGCCTTTGACATATATAAAATATATCCTGATGTGCTGATGGCAAACACAGGTACAGCAATAAACCGGAGCACATTGTTTAATTGTCTTTTCTTTACCAGGGTATTGTCGTAAGGAAGGTTTATTTCATTTTTATTGTTTTTCAGGGAAGGCAGGTAATTATTGTCATTCTTTCCATGCATAGCCGTATGCAACAGAAGAACAGACGAGTCTCTTTTTGTCAGGAGCCTAGCTATTTCAGTATTGCCCTGGATTTTTGCTATCATTTTCGGAGTAAGTCCCTGGTCAGTCCTGACATCCGTTCTTGCTCCGTTGAATATCAGGTCGGATACTGTGCTGAAAAGATCAAGTTCTGATGCAATATGTAAAGGTGTATAGCCTGCTTTCCCGGCAGAATTGATATCAGCGCCGCTCCGGATCAGTTCCCTGGCAATTTCATCGTTACCGGTCATCACTGCAAGATGAAGGGGGGCGAATCCGGAACTGTTTTTAAGATTCAGATCCACGCCTGTGGAAATAAGTTCCCTGACATCATCAATCTGCTCTGACATAACAGCAAGGTGCAATTGGTCAACGGCGCCAAAATCAGGAAGGCTGGCAGGTTCTGTCTCTTCAAATCCCGGCATGGATTCTGGAACGGAAACAGAATCCACTTTCGCCCCTGGGATATAAAGAGAATCATGGATTTCAGAAACAACTACGGGCCGATCTGACCTCCACCCGGTCAAATCGGTAGCAGAAGGCTGAAAGGCAACAATTTGCATCCGGGTGTTCACAGGAAGCTTAACAGGACTTAAATCAGTTAAGTCATCTCTTTTTCGTGAAGGTTTATTTGACGACGGCGGTTTTTCTGCTTCAGGACTTGGGTGTCTTGTGTCTTCTTTCTCGGCTTTGGCCCCGGTTCGGACTGAAGCGGTTTTCCTATCCTCCAGGCTCTTTGAAGCCGTGACAATTTCCCCGGCTGCCTGGTCCGTGTCCGGCTTATCGGTATACCCGGTATTAGAGGCAGTACGTGAGGGACTTGAATAGTAAACATAAAATGGGACCTCAAAGCGCCTCGTTTCATTTCCTTCAACCGGGTTGTATTCAACTATGAGCTTATATCCTCCTTCCAGATCGAGCCGAGGTATCCTGATTTCAGCCAGGTCACTCTTTGTCCAGCCCGACCAGATTGAAAGTTTTCTGTCAATTGAAGTTTCAGCGCCGTCGGGTATCTGGATCCTGTATCTGTATGTCGAAACGGCCAGGCGGTTCTTGAAGAAGCTAAGGTCAATATTGTCGAGAAGTTTTTTTGCCGGAGGCACAGGGGTCACAAAGTAGAAAGGATCCTGCTGCTGCTGATTTATTACCTCAATGGCATTCACTATTGAATTAGTGGTACAATATGCCATCTTGTCGCAAGTTCCGGTGCATAAAAGCAAAATGACCAAAATGTATTTCATTACTCTGGTCCTGTATGAAACTGTAAAAATCCTGCCCCCTGAAAGAAAGGGTCGCTCTGGTCTTTAATTCAGATTCTATAAAATTAGTGATTCCGGGCATTATTTCATAATATTTTTGACAAACCCGTTGAAATTAATGATCAGATCTCCATCAGGCTATCTGCTTATAATCAGGCACATAAAGAAATGATATTATTTTAAGTCACCGGAAGAGTTGTTATAACAATTGTTAACCGTTTAACAGTAAAATGGGGATAAGGAATTAACTGAATATATCCCGGTTAAGGGTATTTGTTAGCTGGTTCGGGCGCTTTATTGGTTTTTCCTGAATAATTCTTTTGTTGTTATTATTTTTAAATCTGGTAAAGTATCTAATCAAAACCGGAAATAACAGATAATCCGGCAGAATTTTCCCCGGCTCGCGGACCATGCAAGCGAGCGTTCCCAAAAATGGACCTCTCCCCGGGGTCCATTTTAGCATAAAAAACAGGGGCAATATCTGATGCCCCTGTAAACCTACTAAAACCCAAAAATACTAACCTAAATAGCCTTTCAGCAGTCTGCTGCGAGAGGTATGTCGTAATCTTCTGATTGCCTTTTCCTTGATCTGCCTGACTCTTTCACGGGTAAGGCCAAATTTCTCACCAATTTCTTCAAGTGTCATTTCCTGGCATCCGATGCCAAAGAAATATCTGATGATATCTCTTTCACGTTCCGTGAGAGTTGCCAGTGCCCTGTAGATCTCCCTTGAGAGAGATTCATCCATAAGCAGTTTATCTGCCACGGGAGAATCAGTATTAGTAAGTACATCAAGCAGGCTGTTGTCTTCGCCTTCAATGAAAGGAGCGTCGACAGAAACATGACGACCTGATACTTTTAAGGTATCAGTCACTTTCTCCTTGGGCAGTTCAAGAACATCAGCGAGTTCTTCAGGTGACGGAGTACGTTCATTCTCCTGTTCAAACCTCGAGAAGGCCTTGTTTATCTTGTTGAGCGAACCAACCTGGTTGAGAGGAAGCCTTACTATCCTTGACTGTTCAGCCAATGCCTGAAGGATTGACTGCCTGATCCACCATACTGCATAGGATATGAACTTGAACCCTCTTGTCTCATCAAACTTTTCAGCAGCTTTTATAAGTCCGAGATTCCCTTCATTAATAAGATCAGGAAGACTTAAACCCTGATTCTGGTATTGTTTTGCCACAGAGACCACAAAGCGCAGATTTGCCTTCGTAAGTTTTTCAAGAGCGGCCCTGTCTCCTTTCTTTATCCGTTGAGCAAGTTCAACTTCTTCTTCTACAGATATCAACTCTTCTTTACCAATCTCCTGCAGGTATTTATCCAACGATGCACTTTCCCTGTTTGTTATTGATTTGGTAATTTTTAGCTGTCTCATTATGCCTCCGAAAAAATTTCCGCAAAGATATTGCTTTATTATATAATAACAAAATAAAATAAATAATGTTGTTTTCAGGGGACTTGTTACTATAAATCCCCTGAAAAACAACTACTTGAATTTTAAAATTCTAAACTTCAGTTCCGGAACGAATAGCTGAAGAATGTTCCGTTCGACTGTATTCCTTCAATTGAACTCAGATCGTTTCCGTTATCTGTTGCAGAACGGACATCTGAAGCACTTTTCACCCTTTTTCCGTTAACGCTGAGTATTATATATCCTTTTTTGATTCCTATATCCTTGAGTTTGCCGTTGCCAAGCTCGGTAACCTTTACACCGTAATCGATATTGAACTTGTTCTTATCTGCAGATCCAAGTGATTCAAGGCGTGCTCCGTATACTTCACCGGCGACCGACTCGTTCATTCCCTTCTTTACAATACCGGTGTTGCCGGCGACATTTTTCATAGTGATTGGAACAGTGACTTCTTTTCCGTTCCTGATATAAGTAATATTAGCCTTGTCACCCGGACGATGTTTTCCAACCTGTTCCTGTAACTCTGACGGGGTGGAAACATCAACTCCGTCAACTCTTATTATTATGTCATTTTCCTTAAGTCCGGCAGCTTCAGCTGATCCTCCCGGAATAACGTTGGCAATGCGTGCCCCCTTAACCTCGCTGAGTTTGTATTTTTCAGCATCCTCCTGTGTTACTTCAGTAATATTGACGCCGATTATGGCTCTCTGAACTTCTCCGTATTGTCTCAGATCCTCAACAACTTTTTTTACGATTGTGACAGGGATTGCAAATGAATATCCTGCATATGTGCCGCTTGGCGCAAAAATCGCCGAAGTAATTCCGACAAGAAGACCTTTGGTGTTTACAAGGGCTCCGCCGCTGTTTCCCATATTCAGTGCAGCATCGGTCTGAATAAATGATTCGATCCTTAAATCGTTGTCAAGGATCCCGAGATTCCTTCCTTTTGCACTTACAATACCGGCAGTTACTGTGGAAGTAAGGTTAAAAGGGTTTCCGACGGCAAGAACCCATTCGCCAATCCTGAGCTGGTCCGAATCACCATATTTAATAAAAGGCAGGTTTGTGGCTTTAATCTTTAAAAGGGCAATATCAGTGCTGGGATCACGGCCGATTATCTCAGCCGGGAATGTCCGGTTGTCATTTAGCTTGACCTCAATATCCTGTGCATCTTCAATAACGTGGTTATTTGTGATTATATATCCGTCGTCAGAAATGATGACACCGGAACCGAAACCCTGTACCTCCCTTGGTTTTGAATAACGGTCACCATAGAACCACTCCATAATCGGATTGCCGGCCTGAGGACCTACCATACTTTTGGTTCTGACATGAACCACGGCATGTACAGTCTGCTGAGCTGCATATGTAAAGTCGACCTGACCTTCCTGCATCTGCAGCGATGTCAGGATTGCCCTTGCATCGGCCGACTGAACAGATGAAGTATCCATTGCAAGCGGCGGAGATTGTTTCCCTTCAATCTTCGTATAAGCAAACAATGCTATTGCGGCCCCTAACACAGCCATCAGTAAACCGCCCAATAAATATTTCCTTTTCATAACTATCATTTTTTTATAGATTTAACTTCTGTCATGTTATACATAATTTTTTGGTTTCTTTGTCCTGATAAAAGATTCATATCTTTACAACCTGTTTTGAACATTTTTGTTCTGCAAAGTTCATGCATTTTTTATATTGCTTGTTATTAACTGACAAAGATTTAACAACACTTTAACAATGATTGAAATACCTTTTAACAAATACCAGGGCGCGGGTAATGATTTCATTATCATAGACAATCGGAATGCTGTTTTTAATCCTGACGACCATGCAGTGATAAGCAGAATGTGCGACAGGAGGTTCGGCATAGGTGCTGACGGGCTTATACTTGTAGGTAAATTTGAGGGGCTCGACTTTGAAATGACATATTTCAATTCCGACGGTTATGTGGGATCAATGTGCGGCAACGGCGGCAGATGCACTGCCGATTTTGCATTTAAACACGGTATTGCCGGAAGCCACATGCGGTTCAAGGCATATGACGGTATACATGAGGCCTTTTCGGAAAACGGTCTGATCAGACTTCAGATGAGCGACATAAACGATTTCAGACTGGTCAACAATAACTATTTCATTAATACCGGTTCGCCACATTATGTACTGTTCAAAACTGATATCAACAGTATTGATGTTTATAACGAAGGGAAGAAAATAAGACTGTCAGATGATTTTAAACCCGGAGGAACAAATGTCAATTTCGTTGAAACCGAAGACAACGGGATATACGTCAGGACATTCGAAAGAGGGGTGGAAGACGAAACTCTTTCCTGTGGTACCGGCGTAACTGCCTCTGCCATTGCTTCAGTCCTTTCAGGACAATTTGGCAGTGTCCCTGTAAATGTAAGGACCAGAGGAGGTAACCTCAGGGTTGAATTTGATGTGAAGGGAAATAAAATAACAAATGTCTGGCTGACCGGACCTGCAACCTTTGTTTTTGAAGGAATCTATATAATATAAAAATGAGACTAACCTCATACATTTCTTTTCTTTTACTGCTGGTTCCTCTTCCGGAGCTTGACAGTCAGCCTGGAAATGCCGAACTGTTGAATGCCATCAGGGAAGTTGAAAAGAATTTCGGTACACTCGACCACCGGCTCGATGTCATTGAAAAGAAGGTAGATGATGTATACTGGTACAACAAGGTAGGTGATATTGCCTACATAGACAAAGTATATATTACAGGCCCTCCGCTGGCTAAAGAATCAAATCCCACGGGCCAGGGAGCCGGAAACCCGGTCAGGTTCTGGAATTATATTTTCATCCCAAAGGATGCCGATCCTTCACGGAAATACCCCCTGCTTGTTTTTCCACATGGAGGTGTTCACGCAAATTTTGACACCTATTACGCTCACATTGTCAGGGAGATGGTATCTCAGGGATATATTGTAACGGCTGCAGAATACAGGGGATCAACAGGGTATGGCAAAGCAATGTTCGACAATATCGATTACGGTGGCCTTGAGGTCCAGGATGTGGATGCAAGCCGGCAATACATGATCGATAACTATTCGATTGTCGATGGTGACAGGGTTGGAATAATAGGCTGGAGCCATGGCGGTTATATTACCCTGTTCAACATATTCGAATATCCCCGGCACTACAGGGTTGCATTTGCAGGAGTCCCGGTAAGTGACCTTATAGCCAGGATGGGGTATAAGGACCAGGAATACCGTGACCTGTTCTCAGGTCAGCCTGCAATCGGCAAAACCGCTGATGAGAATGTTGCAGAATACAGGAAGAGATCTCCTGCATGGCAGACAGACAAATACCAGAACACTCCCCTCCTGATCCATGCAAACACAAACGATGAGGATGTAAATGTGCTTGAGGTTGAACATCTTATCAAATCGCTTAAGGCTGAAGGCAAAAAGAATTTCTCCTATGAGATTTTTCAGAATATGCCGGGAGGACATTCATTCGACAGGATGGACCATATGGAAGCCAAGGAGATAAGGCTTAAAATTTATAATCATCTCAACAAATACCTCAGCCCTCCAAAGCCATTTAAATCTGTCAGCGACCTCCAGAAGGCAGGATATGGTTTCAACTGAGAAAAATGATGCCTCTGCATAAAAATAATGTCATGCGGATATCATTCTGACATAAACATGATAAAAGAAAAACTATACGGCAAGACATTAAATGACCTGATTGCTGTCACAAAACGGATCGGCCTTCCCGGGTATGCGGCAAAACAGATTTCCGACTGGCTCTACAAAAAGGAGATTTCCTCAATCGAGGAAATGACAAACCTTTCCAGGAAAATGAGGGAGGTTTTGTCGTCCGAATACGAATTTGGATTATCTGATCCTGTAAAATACTCCGAAAGCATCGACGGAACAAGGAAATATCTTTTCGCTGTATTGAATGACAAATACATTGAGACTGCCTACATTCCTGATAATGACCGTGCAACAATTTGTGTATCATCACAGGCCGGCTGCAAGATGGGTTGCGTTTTTTGCATGACAGGCAAGCAGGGATTTCAGGGTAACCTATCCTCAAATGAGATACTTAACCAGTTCCGCAGCCTTCCTGAATTCCGAAACCTGACAAACATGGTTTTCATGGGAATGGGCGAACCACTCGATAACATAAACGAAGTGATGAAAAGCCTTGAAATACTGACCAGCCCCTGGGGGTATGGCTGGAGCCCTTCAAGAATAACCGTTAGTACCGTGGGACTTACCGGCACGATAGGCGAGTTCCTTGAAAACAGCCGTTGTCACCTTGCCATAAGCCTTCACTCTCCGTTCGACGATGAACGAAGGCAGCTTATGCCGATTCAAAGGACAAATACAGTAAAAGAGATCCTCGAGATTGTCAGAAACTTCGATTTCAACAGACAGAGGAGAGTATCATTTGAATACATACTTTTTGAAGGCCTTAACGATACTCCGCGTCATGTCAAAGAGCTGGCAAGGATACTCAATGGCATAAGATGCAGGATAAACCTTATAAGGTTCCATAAAATACCTGGTTCACCTTACAGCAGTCCAGCCGACAAAGAAGTGACAGGATTCAGGGAAGCACTTATTGCAAAAGGAATCCTGACAACAATCAGGGCCAGCCGCGGAGTGGATATCCAGGCGGCATGCGGATTGCTTTCGACTATGGAACAGAACAAAAGCGGCCGGGGATGAGGAAAAAAGTCATCTTCAGCTTTTTAATACTTTTGAACCAGTTTTTATATGGGCAGCAGAAAGCACTTGAGTCGCTCCTTGCAGATTCTTCAATGGCAGGCGCCTCGGTAAGTATCTGTATTCTGAACACTTCAGATAACATTTCTGCTTTCGAATTCAACAGTGACAAGAGCCTGACTCCGGCTTCTGTTCAAAAACTCATAACCGCTGCCGCAGCGCTCAAACTTCTGGGCGGGGATTATATTTTCACGACTCAGGCTGGGTATACCGGAAACATTGACAGAAAGACTGCAACCCTTTCAGGAAACATAGTAATAAAAGGTGGAGGCGACCCGTCTCTCGGCTCCGGATACTTCAAAGAACATTATGGCAATTTCACAAGCAAATGGGTCACTGCTATTAAAAATGCCGGAATCAAAAAAGTGAGGGGAGGTGTGATAGTTGACGATTCAAGATATGACTATCAGCCTGTACCTTCCAAATGGGTCTGGGAAGATATAGGCAACTATTATGGATCTGGCGTTTATGGCCTGTCAGTATTTGACAATTCATTTGAGATCCATTTCAAAACTTCGGGTGAAGGAACGGTTCCTGTCATTACAAGGGTAAACCCGGGGATTTGTATGCCTGAACTGTCAAACATGCTTACTGCCTGTGGGACCACCGATAAAGGTTATGTTTTTTCCGCTCCATATAACAACTACACCTGGCTGCACGGGACAATTCCCGTCAACAAGGCTGATTTCATCCTAAGGGCTTCAATTACCGACCCGCCTCTGGTTCTTGCGAAGATCATCAGCCAGATGCTCGATTCAGCAGGCATTGCTATGACAGGCGAACCTTCAACAGCAAGGATACTGAAGAAACAGGATGATGATGATTTCAAAACTGTTGACCAGATAAAATCACCTCCACTTAAGGATATTATAAAGATTATGAACCACGAGAGCGTGAACCTTTATGCTGAGCACCTGGTCAAGGAGCTTGGAAAGGTTGTTATGAATAAAGGGACAACCGATGCAGGAATTGAGGTTATTATGAAATCCCTTTCGGAATCGGGAATAGACACCGGAAGCATTTTTATTGAAGATGGCAGCGGACTCTCTCCAAAAAATGCCATCACCTCTAAAGGGATGGCGGAGTTGTTGTCAGTCATGAAAAAGGATCCGCAAAATTTCAGTTGTTTTTACAACAGCCTCCCTGAAGCAGGAAAAGCAGGCACTCTTAAGAATTCTTTTAAGGACTCCGTCTTTGAATCCAACCTCAGGGCCAAAAGCGGGTCAATGACGAGAGTAAGGAGTTATGCAGGATTCTTTAAGACAAGATCGGGTAAGGAAATGGCTTTCTGCATCATTGTAAACAATTTTTCAGGATCCCACCAGAAAATCATAAGGGGTATCGAAGGGATACTCAGGGAAACAATAATAACGAATTAAGCCGGATGACTTTATGAATAATGTTGCAGCGATACGCAAATGTGAGGAATATGATTATGATAAAGTCTATTCTTGCATTGCAGAGATATATGACAGATGTGGTGGTCCGGATGTCAGGAACAGGAAAGTGCTTCTAAAGCCCAATGTACTCGCGGATGATCTTCCGGAAAAATGTATAAGCACTCATCCTGTGGTATTTGAGGCTATGATCAGGTTTCTTCAGAACAGGGGAGCCACCGTTGTGGCAGGTGATTCTCCCGCGGTGCATTTAAGGGGGTTCAGACCGGTTAAGTCGGGGCTTGCAGAGGTTTGCAGAAAAACGGGAGTTGTGTGGATGGATTTTACATCATCACCATGGGAAGTGAAGCTGAAGAACAGAAGAATTAAAGTTGCTGCCGCGGCCTGTGAGGCCGACATAATAATTTCGCTTCCAAAACTAAAAAACCACGAACTTGTATATTTCACAGGAGCGGTGAAAAACACTCTTGGGCTGGTCCCGGGGTTCTCAAAGGCAAAACAGCATGCCCTTTATCAGAACAGGGAAAGTTTCAGCAGGTTCCTCCTTGATCTTGCTGAAACAATAACTCCTCATTTTTACCTGATGGACGGGATAATGGGAATGGAAGGTCCCGGTCCGGGTCAGGGAAATCCTGTAAGGACAGGAGTTCTGATAGGATCCACAAACCCGGTTGCCGTTGATATAGCCGGAAGCACTATAGCTGGTTACGATCCCCTGAAGATTCCCACAACCAGGATAGCCATTCAAAGACAGGTCTGGCTCCATTCCGCTGAAGAGATTGAATTTGACGGGCCCGAGCTTTCATCACTGGTAAAAAAGGATTTTAAAAGAATCCCGTTAACTGCCAACCGGAATATTTCACTTCAGTTTATTAAGAAAAGGATCCCGTTCCTCAGGAAGCTTGAGCGCAGGCCCGTGTTTATTCACAATAATTGCACCGGCTGCAGGGAATGTATAAAAATATGTCCTCAGAATGCCATTGAGATGCATCCTGAATGGCAGAACCGGGTAATGCTTACTGACCGGAAGTGTATCAGGTGCTTCTGCTGCAGCGAAGTTTGCAAATATCATGCAGTAAAAATCCGGGTAAAGGTTTTTGGGACCTGAATTACCCGGATCTTAAATATCGTAACAGGGCCAGGCTTACGCGTCTATTTTTGCATATTTGGCATGAGCCTCGATGAATTCACGCCTTGGCGGAACTTCGTCACCCATCAGCATCGAGAAAATATGGTCGGCTTCAGCAGCACTTTCTATTGTCACCTGCCTGAGTGTCCGGGTCTCGGGATTCATGGTGGTTTCCCAGAGCTGTTGTGCATTCATCTCACCCAGACCTTTGTACCTCTGAACATTTACGGTTGAGTCTTTGCCCTGTCCCATTTCCTTCACTGCTGCTTCCCTTTCCTCCTCTGTCCAGCAATACCGCTCCGTTTTTCCTTTCTTAACAAGGTAAAGCGGAGGCGTTGCGATAAACAGGTTCCCTCCTTTAATAAGATCCTGCATATAGCGAAAAAAGAATGTCATTATAAGTGTGGTAATATGAGAACCGTCAACATCAGCATCCGTCATTATTATGATTTTGTGATATCTCAAGCTTGAAATGTTCAGCGCTTTGCTGTCTTCATCAGTTCCGATATTCACACCGAGGGCCGTGAAAATATTCTTTATCTCATCGCTCTCATATATTCTGTGCTGCATTGCCTTTTCCACGTTAAGGATTTTTCCCCTCAGAGGCAGGATAGCCTGGAAACGGCGGTCGCGGCCCTGTTTGGCAGTTCCTCCTGCAGAGTCGCCCTCAACAAGAAAGACCTCACATTTTGCAGGATCCCTGTCAGCACAGTCAGCGAGTTTGCCAGGCAGGCCTGACCCTGAAAACTCATTCTTACGCTGAACAAGTTCGCGTGCCTTTCTTGCTGCATGCCTTGCCGTGGCAGCAAGAATAACCTTCTGAACTATGGCTCTTGCATCTTTAGGGTTTTCTTCAAGATAGTTTGTAAGCATTGTGCTTACAGCCTGATCGACTGCTCCCATTACCTCGTTGTTTCCGAGTTTAGTCTTGGTCTGCCCTTCAAACTGAGGCTCGGCAACTTTTACTGAAATGATTGCAGTAAGTCCTTCCCTGAAATCATCTCCGTTTATGTCAAACTTCAGTTTGGCTGTTGCCCCCGAATCCTCTGCATATTTCTTCAGTGTCCTGGTAAGTCCTCTTCTGAACCCTGCAAGATGGGTCCCGCCTTCGATTGTGTTTATATTGTTGACATATGAATGGACATTTTCCGAAAAGGAGTTGTTGTACTGAAGGGCAATTTCGACAGGAATTTCGGTCTTGTCGTACGAAATATGAATTGTCTTTTCAATAAGTCTTTCCCTGTTTACATCCAGATATTCAACAAATTCCTTCAACCCTTCCGTCGATCTGAATTCTTCGTAACGGTTCTTGCCGCCGTTCCCGTTCTCTATCAGTTCCCTCATATCAGTTATCGTCAGGAGGATACCTTTATTGAGAAATGCCAGCTCCCTTAAACGCGCGGAAAGGATCTCAAAATTGAATTCGGTAGTCTGGAAAATTGTAGAATCAGGTTTAAATTTGATTATGGTCCCCGACTTGCTGGTCTCTCCCGTAACTTCAACTTCCGTGACGGGTTTGCCCTTTTCGTATATCTGCCTGAATATCTTGCCCTCGCGCATTACAGTCGCAATAAGCTGCTCTGAAAGGGCATTAACGCATGATACACCGACTCCGTGCAAGCCGCCTGACACCTTGTATGATCCTTTGTCAAATTTGCCCCCGGCATGAAGCACGGTCATTACAACCTCAAGAGCCGACTTCTGTTCCTTCTCGTGAAGGCCTGTCGGTATTCCCCTTCCGTCATCAGTCACCGTAAGATATCCGTTCTCATGTATTACAACATCAATTCTTGAACAGTAACCTGCAAGAGCCTCATCTATTGAATTATCAATAACCTCATAAACAAGATGATGCAACCCTTTTATCCCAATGTCCCCAATGTACATTGCAGGCCTTTTCCGCACAGCTTCAAGACCTTCCAGCACCTGAATACTCTCAGCAGAATATTCAGAACTGTCCTGCAACTTCTTTTCATTCTCACTCATCGTTCAAAATATTACAACAACATTTTACTGATTAACCGAACTATCTTGTCCGATCAGAACAATCCCCTTTTAAACGTCTGATTTTATGAACATTAAAAACTCCGACAAAGATACTTTTTTTGCCTGTTTATTTTTGTTAAAACTAGTTAAAAGAAATCCACAATTCAGGAAAGAAATTAACACTCCCCTGCAAGAGCAAAAGCTTTAAAATCCTGCTTTTGAGGCAAAAACATCCTTATTATCAAAATACGGGCCGGAAAATAAAAAAGCTGTATTTGAAAAATCAGCAAACAAAAAATTCCTGATCACAGGCTGTATGTAAATCCGGCAAGAAAATTGAACATTTGAGAAGGATAATAAGCCCATTCATAATATCTGTTCCAGGAGATATTGTTCACCTTTATCCAGAAAGAAAGGATCTTGGTATACCTGTATTCGGCACTTATTCCGAGATTAACATGAGCAGGCTGGTCGATTATTTCAGGATAAAGTGTCATCCAGCCTGTCGGGCTTTTGCTGACCATAAGTTTTCTTGCACCAAGGGCTGTAAACTCGGTTCCGGCAATGATTTTGTTCCTCAGGTTGTAATAAAGTCCCAGCTTGCCGTCCCAGCCGGGCTTGTTCCATGGATACGGATTGGCAGAAAGAGTGTATTTATAATAATTGGCAGATGCACGGAACGACATCCTGTCAGAGAAGTTGCCCGTCATCTCACCGTGGATATTCAGTATATCAGCATCATCTGTGATGACAAGAAAATGATTTCCTCTTTCGATCCTTGATGCTGTATCAGGATACACAACGTTTGAATAGAGAAGCATGTCATTCACAAGAGAGTATGAAACTGACAACAAGTAATTGCCTCCAAGGCCGTTGTTGCCTTTCAGACCAGCAGAAATTTCAAGTGAATGGTTAGTATCCGGAGCCCTGAAAAGTGACCCGTCGGGTACAATGAAAGGATTCCGGGAAATTACATTCAGCGGGTCGTTACTCTCCAGCCTTCCGTTAAGGAGGGAGAAGAATTGCATATACTCAGGGATTATTGTGAATCCAAAGCCAAGATCAGGATGGAAATATATTTTCGATTTGTCAAGAGGATTCTTCTGAACCGACAATCTTAATCCCAGGTTGAAGTTCCATTGCCCCGAACTTTTTCTGACATAAGGATTGACCGTGAAGATGTATCTTGGATCAAGCCCGAGTGATTCCGAGAATGTGTAATGGTCAATGTTTATCTTTCCTCCGGTGTAAAAGTCCTTGTACAGTTTCGAAAGTTCGCCATTGAAACCTACATGGTTCAGTGACCTGTCGGCTGTGTTCCTGAAGTAATCGTATGACAATCCGAAATCAAAAGCCAGGTCGGTTGAATCAGGATTCATTGAAGCGAAAGAGCCGTCAAGTCCCATGTCGTAATAGTTTTGCCTTATGTCTTTCCGGGCAAAGTCAAAAGGTTCCTCAGTATCGTAGCCATAGGCATATCCTGTTCTCTGGAGATAGTTTGCTGAGAGTCCGGCATAGCTTTTCCGGAAAAACTTCTTCCCGGTAAGAGTTGCATCATTGTCCATGAAGCCTGCAAAAACCCTTTGCTTGTTTTCAAGCGGGACCTTGCCGTTGGATGAATAATGACGCGCATAAAAGCCTGCAGCGCCTTTCTTCGATCTGTGATTTGAGATGCTGAGTTCTGCAAGAGGGGTATTGTGGTTTCCCAGTCCGAGCTTTATGTAACTTTTGTAAAGTTTCGGAAGGGGATCAGGCAGCAGGGAGGCGGCCTTTATTGTTGCTATTGAATATGTCGGAGTAAAGGGCTTTGAGAGAACATCGTAAGTAAAAACAGGATTAACGCCGGCGCTGTCGTCGATTTCAGGAAGGTAGCTTTTCTTCCTGGCATCCGAAAGTGAGGGTTTGTATGGGTTATAAAGGGTGATTTCCCTTTCCAGTGCCTGGCCTTCCTTTTTTTCCTGTGCCTGGGCCGGCCAGGCAATTGCAGCCAGAACAACTATTGCGAATATGTTTATTTTTCTCATCTCAAGACACTTTAACAGCTGAAAATATCATTCACATTCCTGACTTTAAAATTATCTTCCTCCGTCGATTGAAGAAAGTTTTTCATTGACTTCATCAAGTATCCCGTCATTGGTAACTGTATAATACTCTTTGAGACTCTGGAGGGTTGCCCTGGCCTGCAGGTTATCGCCTTTTTTAATGCTTATGTCGGCCAGGAGAAGAAACATCTTTGCCATCCAGTACTGATGCGGGGAATTCTGATCTATAAACTGTGTCACGATTTTTTCTGATTCGTCAATATTGCCCTTTTTATAAAGAATCTCGGCGACCCTGTATTTCGATTCGGCACCTTCAATGCTAACGACCTCATTTGCCGTCTTCCGGAAATCTGCAAGAGCCTGGTCGTACTCGTTCAGGCTGTAATGGGCTTTTGCGCTTACAAAAACCGCCTCTCTCAGCAATTCTTCCGGAATATCAGATGCACTTTTAATGCGGCCGGCAACCTTGATACTTTTTTCAGCATCACCCTCCTGGTACGCTGACCTGAGCTGTCCCCTGAGCGCGGCACTCCTGTTTTCGGGCGTTGATGTTAATCTCTCCAGTTGTTCGTAATATCCATATGCTTCCGAATACTCCTCTTTGCTATAGAGGAGTTCCGAAGCTCCAATCAATGCCTGTTCCATAAACTGATTGTTGGGGTTCCTGATAACCTCCCGGTACAGGCCCAGGGCTTCATCACTGTTACCCGATTTGTTCAGACATTCAGCCAGGTAAAACTGCGCGTTAAGTCTGAAACTGCCGTTCTGAAATTCATTAAGGTAATTCCTGAAGACTTCCGTAGCCCTCTGACAATTTCCTGCTATATAAAGATTCTCACCTGAAGCATAAAGCAATGAATCTCTTTCAGCCACATTCACATCTCCCTGTCCCCTTGATCTGACATAGGCAAAATAACTTTCGACATCATTCATTTCGACATATGCATTCTTAAGCCCGGTCATTGCATATCTTGCTTCAGGAGTGGAAGGATAGTTCTCAATGACCTTTTTAAACTGGGCAACCGATTTCTCATTCTCGCCCTGATTGTAATACAGAAGCCCGAGCTGTACGATTGACCTCGGGACAAACTGGCTTGAAGGATAATTGGCAATGACGTTAATGAAATCGGCCTCACCTCTTCTTTGATCCTCAATGACAAGATATGCTCTGCCCCTTTCATATATTGCATTCGCCACATAAGAAGAAGAGGGGTATCTCGACACCAGTGAAGTGAGCATGTCTATCTTGCCCTTCTGGTTATTCATAAGTCCCAGGCAGAAACCTTTCTGATACATTGCATAGTCGGCATCCGTTTTCCCCGCTGCTATTATCTTGTCGTAATAGTTAATAGCCTGTGAATAGTTTGTTGTTATAAAATAGCAGTCAGCGATCCTAAGCCTGGCATCGGACTGTATTTCAGGCTTTGCATCCCCCATTGCAGTTTCAAATGTCCTGAAACGTGACAGTGCATTTGAATAATCCTTCAGATTATAGAAAGAGTAACCGAGGTTATAGTTGACAAGTTTTGCTTCCTGCAGTTTCATTGAACCCGGGATGTTCATGAAAAGTTCGTAATCATTTTTTGCCAGATCATACTGCCCCAGCCGGTATTCCGCTTCTGCACGCCAGTAGATTGCACGGGCACGGAGGTCCCTGCTGTATTTTTCATACTTGAGCGATTTATTGAAAAAGCCGATTGAGGCTTCTATTTCCATGTTCCTGAATAACTCAAGGCCCCTGAAAAATGCAACTCTCTGGTAGGCTGATTCGAGCCTGCTGTCCTTATTTCTTATCTTGTCAAGAGCAGCGATTGCAGCGCTGTAATTTCTGATCTCGGTAAAAGTCGCAACAAGGTAATCATAAGCTTCCTCTATCTTATCGGAACCCGGATACGTTTCTATATATTCCTGGAACGCGGCAATTGCTTCGCCGAAAGGAGATGAAGAAGTCTCATATGTCAGCTTGGCATAATTGAAGAGTGCATCTTCCCTCAGCTTTTTGTCGAAATCCAGTTTTGAAGCCTGACCGAATGCAAACTGGGCCCGCTTTTTGTCACCGGTCTTCAGATAGCAGTCACCCAGCACAAACCAGATGTTCTGGCTCAGAACATCAGATTTTGCACCCGTCGAAAGCAGTGTCTTTATTGCTTTATCATATGCCCCCGTCTTGTAGTAACAAAATCCCAGCTGGTATTTATCCTCCCTTTCTTGTGATTTTGCCGCAGCGGCATATTTTTCAAGATAGGCAAGTGAAGCTGCATAATCACCTTTGTTATAGTATGCATCGCCGATGAACCTGTACATCTCTGTAGCCCTTTCCTTTGGGGCTGACTCCAAAAGCTCCGGCGCTATTTCGAGGATCCCGTCATAGTCCTTGTTCAGGTACAGGATCTGAGCTATGTAAAAAGGCACTACCTGCCCGAATGTCTCATCATTCCTGAGCTTCATGAAACCTTCAAGTGCTGTCTGATACATTTTCTGTTCATAGGCGATATGGGAGAAATAATAAATAGCCGGTGCTGTGTATTCAGTGTCAATATCCTTGATCTCGGAAAACATTGTAAGCGCTTTTTCCTTGTCACCCTTAATGTACAGCGAATAACCATACCTGAAGAAATACTCGGGAAGCTTATCGCTTTCAAGTTCCTGCCTGTTGACCAGTTCGTAATAGGAACACGCCTTCCTGTAGTTCCTGTTCTGGTAGAAATAATCTGCCAGTGCTATCCTCGCTTCATTTGTTTCAGGGCTCTCGGGATGCCTGGCCAGGAATGAGGTCATTCTGTATTCGGCATCAGGATTGTACAGTTTCAGCGCCGACATGGCGGCATAATATTCAGCCTCCATGATTTCTATATCGGGCCTGCCCGTATGTTTTTTAACATAATCATCAAAGATCATAATGGCGGGCGCATATTTTTCCTTGTTGTAAAGATCCATTGCCCTGTTGAAATCCGATCTTATGTCATCCCCTGAAAATGATGTCTGGGCAAGTGCCGGCAACAGCATCGCGAAAAGGAAAATAAATGTCAAAATTCTTCTCTTACTGTTCATAACTTATTTTTTTCGGCCTTTCATTGTCTCAAAACAATATGCAACAGAAAACGCTTTCTGTTCATAACAAACTAATAATAAGCCATATACAACAACAAAAGATTTCTTCAGCAACCGTAAAATTACTATTATTTAACGCTTGCTTCCGGTCTTTATTACTGATTTTATTAACACTTAAATACTATTTATCAATTCTTTCCTTATTTTGCACGGTAAATATCCGGAATATGAATGATCCGAACATTTCTGAGAGCATTATAGAATTGCAGGACTGCAATATCTGGCAACAGGATCATCTTGTTCTGACCGATGTGAACCTGTCGGTCAGAAAAGGCGAATTTGTATATCTGGTCGGAAAGGTCGGAAGCGGTAAGACAAGCCTGATTAAGACTCTTAATGCACAAATTCCCCTTAAAGAAGGAAAGGGTTTTGTTGCCGGGTATGATCTTTCGGAAATCAAGGACAGGGATATTCCGTTTCTCAGAAGAAAAACGGGAATAGTATTTCAGGACTTTCAGCTTCTGATCGACCGTACTGTAAACGAGAACCTTGAATTTGTTCTGAGGGCCACTGGCTGGAAGGATAAAAGTGAAATTGAAAAACGTATAACCGAGGTGCTCGAAAAGGTTGGCCTCAGCCTCAAAGGATATAAAATGCCACACCAGCTTTCAGGAGGAGAACAGCAGCGTGTCGTCATTGGAAGAGCACTCCTGAACGAACCTGAGATCATACTTGCCGATGAGCCGACTGGTAACCTCGATCCGGAAACATCAGAAGGAATTGTCAGACTGCTAAGGGAGATAAGCGGCACCGGACGAGCAGTGATAATTGCAACTCATAATTATACTCTTGTTAAGAAATTTCCCGCCCGAACGATCAAATGTGAAAACGGGAAGGTCGTGGAAGTAAAGGATGATGAGGAGATTGAACTGGAAAGCCTGTAGAACAAGATGGATAAAAGACTAAAGTAAAGGGATAATATACATTTCTTTACAGGTTTATGATCAGAGAACCTGCTGATCGAGGGTGAGTTTAAAAAGGCCGCGCCATTCCCTGCATTCATTTGTATCCAGAAGAGATGTATTATGCCAGATACTCACGAACTGGCCCCCGACATTTTTAGTCTGGCTTATCATCTCCGCTATGACCTTTGCATAAGCTCCCGTCGTAAGCTTTTTATTATCTTTCATCATGACGTCGGCCAACTGAAAGGGAAATATCCTGAGATCGGTAACCGAATTGTTCAAAAGATCAAAAAAACGAAATGATCTCGCGATGCCTGCCCTGAAACCAGGTTCATCGGTATATCCCATCGAATGATCCTCTCTCACACCTGCATCGATGAGGTTTCTGAATGATGCAGGCATCCTGAACCGGATATAATGAAAACGGCTAAAAAGACAAGCTTTCCCCGTGATGGCGGCAAACCTCCCCGCCTCGGCCCTGAGTGATCGCAGTCCAATGGCTGCCCTGTAGGATGGGTGAAGCCCGGCACCGTAACTCTCAAATGTTCTGTTAATCATTTCCCTGTATTGCCTGTTTTTCCAGGAAGGATTTTTATCAAAATCAGTCTGGTCTCCGACAGGAAAGAAAAACTTTGCAGAGATATTCCTCTTACTGCACTCCTGGAGAATATACTCAAAGGCCTCATAAAAAGGATCTTTAAGTGAACCTTTCAGATAATCAGGCCTGTGGCCGGCACTTTTTAAACCTGAAGCAAGATCATGAAGAAATCCGCCCAGACCGCCCATAAGATCCTTCCCAGGATAGGCAAAAGCTTCGTCAGTATCAATTGTAACTATTGCACTGAAGACACTCTTCCTGAATGTAAGCATAGGGAACCTGCGGACAAGCATTCTTGCCAGCTCCTTCACCCAGAGATCAACAACCGGTTTGCCGAGAAAGCCATGTTTGAATGCAACCGACTCAGAAGAACTGAACCTTCCATATGCATCAGGCTCAAAAACGAGATACTCTTCATATCGTGAGACAAGGAAAAATGACGCCGCAAAAATATCAAACGGAAGATCTTCTCCGCCATCGGAATGAAACAATACAGGAAGCCCCCTCCACTCAGAAACATTAAGTTCCTGAGCATGAACACCTTCTTCAAACAATATTGGTGAAGGTCTGACAGTGAACGATCCTGATATCTTTTTACCCGAATAATTTATCACCGGACATTTTCCAAGCCTGCGCCGGTCTGTTACGATCTCCCAGTTTAAACCGAGCATTTCGCCGAAAATAAGTTCGGTAACAAATCTCAGCCTTGATGTGTCGGCTGAGGAAAAAATTTTAACCGGCCGGGCTTCCATATTAACAAATATAAAGAAATACAGGTGAAATATTTATTGGCCCGCATATAAATATTTAAGAATGAAACCTGACCAGGCTTATATAAATTCACCTTTTCAGATAGTCATCAAACAAAACCTGAAGATAGGCTTTGCCGAGCTTTTCAGCATAACCGGGATCTGATCCTGTCATGACGGCAGGTCCGCGAAGCTTCTGATCATAAATAACTGTAGAGCTGTCTGTTATAAAAGCAAATCCTTCATTGAAGGTATAGAAGGCAAATGATTTGGATGATGGGGACAGAAGGTCTTTTCCAAATGGGAATTCTCCGTCGAGCTCAAGCTGGTGAAGCACTGTCAGAGGTATATCCACCTGGCTTCCCAGCTTTTCTATTCTTTTTCCTGCAGCATCAAGTGCCCCTCCAAGCCAGAGCATTGGTATCCTGAATATTTCAGGTGAATATACGAGGTCATTGATAGAATTTCTCCTGCAATGATCGGCAACCAGGATAACTAGTGTATTTTTCCACCAGGAAGTTGTCTTTGCCCAATCTATGAAAGAACCGACCGCTTTATCAGTATAATATACTGAGTTTTTGAACTTTGTCAAATCATCCTTGCCTGCAAAAACAGGTGCCATGGGGACTTCAAAAGGTTCATGGCTTGAAAGGGTGAGCGCCACCCTGAAAAAAGGCTCCTTAATTCCGGCCATGGAATCCTGAAGAGCCTTAAGGAAAACATGGTCATGGACACCCCACTTTGAGTTATAATCCGAGCGATCAAAGTTATCCATCGTTATTATCTGCCTGAATCCTGAAGAAATAAGGAATGAATTGAAATTCGCAAAGTTAATATCACCGCCGTACCAGAAAGATGTATTATAATTCAGACCGTTCATAATTTTCACGATACTGTTCATCGATTGTGTCTTCTTTGGCTCTTTGATTATCGATACTGCAGGCTGTGCGGGATAAGCGTTAAGGATGGCCGGCAACGCTTTATCAGTCCTGTTTCCGGATGCGTAAAAGCTTGAAAAAACAAGGCCCTCTCCTATCAGTCTGTTCAGGTTGGGAGTGGTAAGCGGATCCCCTCCAAGTGGTCCGACCAGTGAATTGCCAAAACTCTCCAGAATGATAAAAAGTATATTGGGACGTGTATTGTTCAGTACCTTTTCCGGAGATCCGCTGCCGGCGGTCAGAGATTCAGCCATCGCCACAGCTTCATCCGTGTCAGTAAAAGAGTACGGATTTTTTGTCGGCCTGCGGTGAAAAAGTGAATTGCCAACATTCCATACTACATTTATTGCTGAATGATTTACAAACAGATCATCACTGAAATAAACGGTTCCCGCATTTATCGGGGCAACTCCGAAACCACCTCTTACAGGAATTATAAGAGAACCAAGCAGCAGCGCAAAGACGAATGCATAAGGCACCCTGTACCGGTCAGGTGCTGCCAGGAAAAACCTTTTATCAACAAACCTGTTGTAAATCAGACCAGACACTGTCCCGAGGGCAATTATGCCCAGAAATGTAAGGATCACTGTTGCTGTGCTTACAGAAGCTGCAACCTCCTTTGGTGTCTTCAGGTAAAGCATCGGAGTATAATCCATTCTGAAACCCCAATAGGAATAGAGTTCCGCATCCCCTATTATTATTGCGGATGATATATACAGCAGAATCCATGTATAAACCCTCATGAAATGCCTGTACCACTCACCCTTTATCCAAAGGGTCGGGAGCATTAACAGCATCGGGATAGCCAGGATATATGATGTAACTGAAATATCCAGCTTTATCCCGTGGGTAAATGTACCGGCTAGCAGGTTTAAACCGAACCCTGCCGCCTCTCTGTGATGAAAGACAAGGAACAGGAACCTTGCAAAAAAGAAAAAAAGTATCCAAAAAACTGAATAAACCAATAATGATATAAGTCGTCGCTTCATCGTGTCTCAACTTTTTATTGCGGTTTTGCCTTTTCTTTTGAGGTTATGAAAAACATTATCAGAGAGCTTGTTATGACTACCATCCCGATAATTGTCAGCGGTTCGGGATTCTCGCCCGGAACCAGAAGCCAGCTTAGAATTGCACCAACTGCAGGAATCAGAAATTTCCAGAGGTTAAGTTCTGATACTTTCACGCCCGGCCTTTGCAAAAGCATGTACCAGATTGAAAAGGCATAGGCCGACATGAAACTGAGCCAGACAAGGTCGATCCAGTAAACGGGCGGTTTGGGCAGACCCACGGGCCTCTCAATCGCGAAAGAAACAAGATAAAGAATAATCCCTCCGGCACCGAGGGTTGCCGAACTCAGGACATAAGGATTCAACCCGTTGCTTTTCAGTGAAACCACTACGTTGCTTGTAGCAGTGGCTATATTTGCAGCAAGAATCAGGATAACCCCCAGAAACTCTGCAGCAGTTCCTAACCTGAATGCCTGCCTTCCTGCACTTATAAGGATTACTCCGGATATCCCGAAGACTATGGTAATTATTTTATGCCCGGTAAGTTTATCTTCCTCGTGCATCATTGCAGCAACAACTGCTGTGACCAAAGGCTGCGAACCAACAATCACCGCCCCGAGCGAACCGGGAACCAGATCCAGTCCGATATAGAACAAAGAATAGTTTATAAGAGTCTGAAGGATCAGGACAAGCGCAATGACCTTCCGGTGCTCCTTGACCATAACAATATATTCAGATGGCTTGACTGTAAAAGGAAGTATCATTAGTCCTGATATGATAAACCGGATCCCGGCAAAATGAAGAGGTGTATCGTATTGAAGGCCAAGCTTGATGCCTGCATAAGCTGTTGACCACAGCAAACAGGCAACAATAGCCCAGATTATTGTATTTCTCCCGGCGCTCACAAAGAAATAATAAGTGGGCAAATATCATGAAAAAAAATCATTTCCACATAGTATTCCATCCGGAAGGATTAAGTCGCGGAAGGTTTTTTTACAAAAAAATCGCATCTTCCCCTTTATCCCAGGGACCTCCGACTGTTAGGCGTGCTCCGGGCAGATACACATATCCAAAGTCCCTGTCAGCTTTTATAACAGCGCTTACAACCTTAACCGTTGGCGAAGGGCCAAAACGTTATTGTCCATCTCACCGTTAATGAGAAGCAGCTCCGCTTTAAGCCTCCTGACGTCATCGACGTTCGACTGCCAGGAATACTCCTCTACTACCGGTCATCCCATCCATTGTTCATTCCACAACATCTTGTCCATCCTGTTCCCGTGACATCCGGATGAGGCTACGGCAACCTGTAAAACCCGGGAAAAAGGGATGGGCGCCGGCTGCACTCTGGCCTCCGGCCGGAGTTCAATAAATTCCAACGCTTTCAAGATCCATGTAAGGGTATTTTCGTGCCGCAGCTTTCATCCAGAGGATCCTGCCGGAAAGCCTTCATCCGTAAGGTTTTTCCAGCACACCTCGCGGAATGCTTTCGACCGGTTTGATGTCCCCATTCCGTCAATCTTCACAACTATGAATCCAGGCTCCGCGAGCTGATGTATCGATGTTACCGGGGGCCTGAAGCTTTTCGCGGTGAAGCTGTCGTGAGGTCCGGCATAGATATCCTCAATCACAGGATATTTTCCGTACAGATCAAAATCTGTCGTGCCTTCTCCCTCCCGGCCGTTTTCTCCCTTTTCAATCTTGCAATTTTTCAGAGTGCAGTTCCGGCAGCTATTGCCGTAAATAAATGCAAAAACCCGAAAAATTGTCGGAGAATACTATGTTTCTGACAGGCACTCTTCCGGGATCGATTGTTGTACCAGTCTCCTCCTGCAGCGATTTGGCAAACATGACCTGATCGAAAGCCGTTTTTCTGACGGCTTTTACAGTATTTACAACAATAATGTATTCCGTTCCCTCCGGAGTGAAATTCACGATAAAAACTGTTTGGCTTAACTATCCGGGGGGTACTTTTCCGTAAAATACCCTGTCTGTCGTTCTTTTGATAAGATCATCAGCTTTCCTGTACACATCCGGGCGGATCTGCGATAATATTACCGGGCACTGAAGCAGGAAGCCAACAGTTGTAAAGAGATAATACCTGTAAAAGAGTTCTCATGGTTACTGTTTCCGTATTGCCTTTAAATTTAACGGAATTTGAATCAGATGTAACCGGTTGAATAGGATATTTAATAGATTTGCCGTCATGAGTCTCATTCCGACATGACAGCAGCTGAATATATTGCAGAACGACTGTATCGAAAAGGAGTAAGATACGTGTTCGGGATTCCGGGAGGAGCATCCATCCCATATATTGACGCTTTCAGAAAATGCGGAATCGAATTCATACTTACTTCAAATGAATCAGCGGCCGGGATAATGGCCGACGTTACAGCGCGGCTTACAGGCACCCCCGGCATTTGCCACGCGACCCTTGGCCCGGGAGCAACAAACCTGACAACCGGGGCGGGAGGCGCTCTTCTCGACAGGTCGGCGGTGATAGCCTTTACAAGTGAAGTGAGCCGGAGCATGATTCACCGGACAACGCAGATGAACATCGACCATCAGAAGCTCTTTGAACCGGTTTGCAAGGCTACTTTCAGAATGACACCTGAAAATACAGCAGAAGTAATTGACAAGGCTTTCCATATTGCGGCTGCCGAGTATCCCGGACCGGTACATATCGGACTGCCATCAGATCTGGCAGGAAGGGAAGTTGTTACCAGGGAAAATCACTTCCCTGAGGAAAAAAAGGATGAAAATGAGAATGATGTTCAAGGGATCCTTGATTTGCTGGAAAGGTCCTCTCGCCCGGTACTTGCCGTTGGACTGACCTTTGCACGGCTCGGATCAGACGCTGACCTTCGGGCTTTCCTCGACAGATACAAAATGCCGGTGGTTCTGACACCTATGGCAAAAGGTGTGCTTGATGAAGGACATCCGTGTTATGCAGGCGTGCTTTTCCATGGTCTCAGCGATTATCTTGAAGATATTTTCAGGGATTCAGATCTTGTAATCGGACTGGGATATGATCCGGTTGAATACGATTATGAATCATGGATGCCCGATATACCTCTTTTACATTTCAACACTGTAAAAACCGACCTGCCTCAAACGGAAACGGTAAAAGAGTTTACAGGTGATCCGGCCGACTGGTTCAGAATACTCCGGCAGGTCAACCCCGGACATTTTTCATTCAACAGGATGGCGGTTGAGTCGATGCGCACAGAAATGCTTTCTGTATTCAACGGGTTTACGGATCATTTCGGCCCGGTAACAGCACTGAAGGTGTTGCAGGATGAATTGCCTCCCGAATCGATAATCACCTTTGATGTCGGATCGCATCTCCACCTGGCAGGACAGTTCTGGAACACCCGGGCGAAAAAGAATATTATAATGACAAACGGATGGTCGGGAATGGGATTCGGCCTTCCGGCTGCCCTGGCTGCAAAGATGGCGAGACCCGTGTCGCCGGTTGTCTGTGTTACCGGAGACGGCGGCTTTCTTATGATGGCCGTAGAAATAATCACTGCCAGGAGGTACAACCTTCCCGTCATTGTTGTCGTCCTTGCCGACGGTGAGCTCAACCTTATAAGGCTTAAGCAGACCTGGGAAAACATAAATCCCTATGCAACCAGGTTATACTCAGGTGATCTTTTTGATTCTGATGTGTTTCTTGGAATCAGGGTTATTACAGCCGATTCGGAGGAAAGCATGCTTAATGCTGTCAGAGAATCTCTCTCGTTGAACAGCCCTGTAATTATAAATGCCAGGATTGATCCGGATGATTATAACTGGCTGGTTGTCAGAAAAAAAAGTTAATCCTCCTTTTCATTTTTAGGCTTGGCCACCTTCACTTCTTTCTTTTCTGCCTTTGGCTTTTTGGACTCCTTTGCAGTTTTAGCGGCTTTTGGTTCCTTTGATGCTTTTGATTCCGCAACCTCTGCAGCTTCCCTTACTTCAACAGATTCAACAGCTTCGGCTGCCGATTTCTTTTCCTTAAGGGTCCCCTTTTCTTTCACGCTTTTTTCAGCGGGAACGGAAACATTAGCGGCAGCAGGTTTTGCTGATTTCTTTTTCGGGCGTCTAACACCATAAGTGCCGATAATTATCTTACCTCTTCTGGATTTTTTATCACCTTTTCCCATATCGCTAACTTTTTTGTGTCTGTATCAGATTCGGACAAATTTAATAATAATCTTAATCCTAAATTAATATTTTTATACATTGTTAAACAGAATGGAAATTGCAAATGACATTTAGTTTCATAAAAACAATGAAATGACATGAGACGAAGTGAAAGGGAGATAACCGATCAGAAGGAGATTGAACAAATATTTGAATCAGCCGATGTATGCAGGATTGCATTTGCAGATAATAATGTCCCTTATATTGTGACGATGAATTTCGGATTTTCGGGATTCCATTCACCGGCATTATATTTTCACTGCGCCGGTGAGGGGAAAAAACTGGAAATGATAAGGAAGAATAATCATGTATGCTTCGAGATGGATACGGACCATGAACTTTGCGAGGGCCACGGGGCCTGTGATTTCGGAATGAAATACAGGTCTGTTGTAGGCTGGGGAAGGATGAGAATTATAACGGATGAGCAGGAAAAGATAAAGGGCCTTGATCATATAATGTCGCACTATTCGGGGAAAACAGGGTTTTCCTATGATAGGTCAACGCTGGCAAGGATGCTGGTCCTGAAGCTTGAGATTTCCCGGATGACAGGGAAAAGATGCCTGTAATAAAGAGCCATTTCACCAGTGTCATAAGGTGAAGAATATGGGTCATGAGCCCGCCTTAACGAAATTTCAGGAAGTTTCCAAGAACAATTTGTGCCGAAATCCGTTATATTATACGGTTTTATTTCCGGATTTCGAAAATAAATGTGACCTTTGTTTCTGTTATTTACTTAATTATTGAATTATGAACATTTACGTTGGAAGTTTAAACTTCAAAATGAATGAAGGACAATTAAAAGAACTCTTTGAAGAGTATGGCGAGGTAACATCCGCAAAAATCATTATTGATAAATACTCTGGAAAAAGCAAAGGATTCGGTTTCGTCGAGATGCCTAACGATGCCGAAGCAAAGAAGGCCGTTGAGGAACTTAACGGTTCAGAAATTCAGGGCAGGAAAATTATTGTTAATGAATCAATTGAACGACCAGAAAGGAAAAGTAATTTCAGAAGCGGAGATAACGACCGCCGCGGTGGTGGTAGTAACAGACGAGACAACTACAGGTAGAAATAAAAACTCAAAAACTATGAAAGGTACTGTTAAATGGTATGACAGAGTTAAGGGTTACGGATTTCTTCAGACAGAAGATCAGAAGGACATTTTTGTTCATCGCTCCGGGCTTGAGGTTCCTCATTCCGAACTTGAGACAGGACAGGCTGTAGAATTTGAGGTTGAGATGAGAGAGAAGGGGCCTGTTGCCATCAAGGTAAAAAGAGTAGAATAAATATTTGCTCCTAACTATAAAGAAGAGGCCGTCTCATAACATAAATTGAGACGGCTTTTTTATTGGATTTTTTTGTG
>ENA-UOYA01000400-UOYA01000400.1-activated-sludge-metagenome-genome-assembly--contig:-NODE-400-length-58939-cov-6.591689_pt1 | contig 58939 bp, 58 predicted proteins | sample MGYA00238163_ERZ764804 | MGnify/ENA primary metagenome ERZ764804 (study PRJEB28919, sample SAMN05720223) | activated sludge metagenome | isolation source: Anaerobic digester | place: Hong Kong...
GATAAATCAATGTTGTATGGGAACGAGAATATATTGCTTCTGAGAGGTTTACCCCTTATTCATGAATTTGACGCAAGGGGTAAACCTCTCAGAAGCAATATATTGCCGTTACCTTGGAAGATATCCGCTGGAGACGTTGAAAAGGCAAGAAGTGAATCGGCATACGTTGTTTCTGACAATGTATCTACCACCTGGATAAATCAATGTTGTATGGGAACGAGTGGATGTGTCGCCGAGTTTGACAACAACAATAATCTTATGTTCTGCAGCCAAACCAATGTCATTTTTGGAGCTAAGAAGAGGATCGAAACATATCTCGCAAACATTGGTCTCAAAGGAAAAAGGGTGCGGGTGCTGAATCCAATCGTAGGTGGTAGCTTCGGAACAAAGCTTGATACAGACATTTATGAATTTATATGCATACAATTGGCGCTAAAAACACGTAAGCCCGTCAAGATCAGGTTCACAAGAGAAGAAGAGTTTATGGCATTACCGCCAAGACAACCTGCAAGATTTACGATAGAACAAGGATGTGACAAAAACGGACTTTTAACATTCAGAAAGGTCGATGCGTTGTTGGACAACGGTGCATATACATCATGGGGCGCAACCACCCCATCTGTAATGATGATGCCCATTACATCCATGTATCGTGTTCCCAATGTCTTTTTTCAGGCTACATGCGTATATACGAACAACATATATTCGCAAGCAATGCGCGGCTATGGCAACCCTCAGGCGGCCTTTGCGGTTGAGACCTCGATGGACCATCTGGCCGAGGTGTCCGGTTTTGACCCGGCCGAATTCAGGCTGATCAACAGAAACCGTCCAGGAGACATCACGCCGATGGACCTCCATATAACCACTTGTCCGCTGGAGCAATGTATCAACACGGTGAAGGAAAGGTTGAAATGGGATGAAAAACACGGCAAAAGAAACGGCCGGGGCGTGGGTATGGCATCATTGATCCATGTCGCCGGAGGCGCCAGGGTTTATCTTTCAGACGGCACAGGTATCCGTATAAAGGTAAATGAAAACGGCGAGGTAGATGTATTGTCCGGTAGTACTGACCAGGGACAGGGCTCACCCACCGTAATTGCCCAGATTGTTGCGGAAGCAATCGGCTTCAACCCTGAGGATGTCAATATCGTTTTTGGAGATACGGCATTAGGACTATGGGATGCAGGCACCCATGCAAGCAGACATACCTTTGTTGCAGGTAACGCTGCCATTCGTGCGGGCGAACAGGTCAAACGACAGATACTTGAGCTGGCAGTTCAATACATCCCGAAAATGGTGAAAAAGGACATTAAGCAAAAAATGAAAAAAGACCCCGATTTCAAGGAACCACAACTTGATTTCTCGCTTATCGACAGCCCCGATAAACTTGATATAAAAAACCGCATAGTGTTCCCGAAGGACGCCCCTGACCATCCCTATTTCAAGACAGATGTTAAAAAAATATTGACAAGTGGTCTTCATGTAGGAGTTGGTGAAAGCAAGGCAGTTGTGGCGGAGGTATTCTGGGATCCACCGACGAAAATGCTCAACGCCGAGATGAAGGGCAATTATTCATGTACATATGCATTTGGAACAACAGGCGTAGAGGTGGAGGTTGACAAAGAAACAGGAGAGGTAAAGATTTTAAATGTCATAGCAGCGCACGATGTGGGTCGGGCTGTAAACCCAAAATTGGTAAAAGGTCAGATTTATGGCGCCGTCTATATTGGTGTGGGTTATGGATTAACGGAAAGAGTACATGTTGTCAACGGAAAGGTCGTGAATCCCAACTTCAGGGATTACAAAATACTGACCGCCAATGATGCCATACCAATAGATGCTGTTATCATTGAAGATCCTGACCCGGCAGGTCCTTATGGTGCCAAGGGAATTGGTGAACCTGGACTCGTACCAACTGCACCGGCTATTGCGAATGCAATTTATGATGCTGTTGGTGTGAGGATAAAAGACCTTCCAATAACACCTGAAAAAGTATTGGCTGCACTTAAGGCAAAAGGGGGATGAATCACAGTAGAGCACGACATAGATAGAATAAAGTATCAATGATGCTTGAAATGGCCCTTTAATATCGTTAGGAATATTTTATGAATACCAGAAGGCTCATTTACCTCGACAATGCTGCCACATCATTCCCAAAGCCTCCGGAAGTGTTAAAGGCCATGTCGTACTTTATGGAAGAAGTTGGTGCCAACCCTGGTCGATCCGGTCATCCTCTTGCACGGGAAGCAGACCGGATCGTCCTGACGGCTCGAAGAAATCTCGCCCGTCTATTTAATATTACCGATCCATTACGCATCGTTTTTACTTTAAATGTTACAGAGGCCTTGAACATGGTGTTTTATGGTTACCTAAATAAAGGTGACCATGTAGTTACAACAGGGATGGAGCACAATTCTGTCATGCGTCCCCTGGTGTACTTGAAAGAAATCGGTTATATAACACTCGACATTGCACCATGTGATCGAAAAGGATTTCTTGATATCGATATCCTCAAAAAATTACTAAAGAAAAATACAAGACTCGTTGTCGTTAACCATGCATCAAATGTCTGCGGTACACTCCAGGACATAAAAGCAATTAAAGATGTAATAAACGATATACCGCTTTTGCTCGATGCCGCCCAAACAGCCGGTGTTTATCCTATTGACGTAAACGAACTTGGCATTGATTTTCTCGCATTTACTGGTCACAAGGGACTTTTAGGACCCCAAGGAACAGGTGGTTTATATGTGCGGGATGGACTTTGCGTTAGACCTTTAAAGCGTGGAGGCACGGGTAGCAGGTCCGAAGATTTGCATCAACCGGACTTTATGCCAGATTCCCTTGAAAGCGGCACGCAAAACAACGTAGGCATCGCGGGACTATCCGCCGCAGTTGAGTTCATTCTTTCAAAAGGTGTAGAAAACATCCGTAAACATGAGCAAATGTTAACCAAGGCGTTTCTTGATGGTATTTTTGACCTCCAGAATGTAACGATCTATGGTCCTTTGGATATATTTAGGCAGGTAGCAACTGTCTCTCTAACCTTTGACAACACCCTCCCGGAGGCATCGGAGGTATCTTTAGGATGCGGTGCGATAAACCTTGAATGGTTTAACGACAGCGTCTCTGTTACTGAAGCGGAAGCAGATTTGAGCAGACAGCATAATATTCTCGTGCGTGTCGGACTCCATTGTGCACCCATTGCACACAGAACCATAGGAACATTTCCCGATGGAACGGTTCGTATCAGCATGGGCTATTTCAATACGCTTGAAGATATAGACACGGCCGTTAAGGCAATACGTCAAATCTCCTCATAAAAATCATCAAACGCCAAGATATGCCTCTATTATCTTCTGGTTGTGCTTGATGGTGCTTGATTCACCCTCCATCACCATTGAACCGTTTTCAATTACATATGTTCTTTTGGAAAGCTCCATAGCCATATGTGCATTCTGTTCGACGAGGATTATAGAAATGCCTTTTTCCCTGTTTATGAATTCGATCAATGTGAAGATCTCTTTTGTTATTATAGGGGAAAGACCCATAGAAGGTTCATCGAGCAGTAGAAGCCTTGGGTGTCCCATGAGCGCCCTACCCATCGCAAGCATCTGCTGCTCACCCCCTGATAATGTACCGGCATGTTGTTTCAGACGTTCCTTAAGCCTTGGAAAGGTTGTAAGGACGAGCTCGTAAAGTTCTGACTTCAGGCGTCTGTCACTTTGCGTATATGCACCTAACTCAAGGTTTTCCTTAACGGACAGGTCAGGAAAAACCCTTCTGCCTTCAGGTACCATGATAATCCCTTCCTTCACGATCCTTTCAGGTTTAAGCCCGACAATGTCTTTACCCTCAAGCTCGACTGAGCCGTTGGCCGGTCTAATCAAACCGGATAATGTCTTTAAAAGCGTTGATTTTCCAGCGCCGTTCGCGCCAATCACAGAAATTATCTCGCCTTTATCAATATACAAAGAGACATTATCGAGGGCCTTTATCGCACCATAATATACTGTAAGTCCAGTTGTTTTAAGCATTTCTCATACCTGTTAATCGTCAAGCGGTTTCACTGCAAGACTATTCCAATTCTTCCCCGAGATACGCCTGAATTACCTTTTTATCTTTCTTTACCTCGGATGGAGTGCCTTCCATAATCTTTTCACCAAAATCCATCACGACAATCCTGTCAGAGATATTCATGATAAGGTTCATCTGGTGCTCGATGATGACGATAGTCAGCGAAAATCTTTGTTTTATCTCGTTTATTGTGTCAACAAGGTCAAGAATCTCCTTTGGATTCATCCCTGCCCCTGGTTCGTCTATCAGTAACAGTTTTGGTTTCGATGCAAGAGCCCGAGCAAGTTCAAGCCTTCTCTGATCGCCATACGGAAGACTGTTTGCCTTATTATCCTCCTTCCCGGACAGACCAAAAAAGTCGATAAGCTCCCTTGCATCTCTTTCAGCCCTACCCTCCGATACAAAATAACGACTTGTTCTAAAAATGGCTGAAAATACGCCATAAGCCTTTGCGCTCAGCACAGCCGCCAAAACATTTTCGAAAACGGTGAGATTATTAAAAAGTCTCATATTCTGGAATGTGCGTGATATACCTAAATGTGACAGCTTGTGTGGCGGCATATCTGTGATGTCTTTATCGTAGAACAACACTTTACCGGCATCGATTCGGTATATACCAGCGATAAGATTGAAAACGGTTGTTTTGCCCGCACCATTAGGCCCTATTATGCCGAGCGTCTCGCCTTCATCCACATGAAAAGAGAACGAGTCCACAGCCTTTATACCGCCGAAACTCTTGTCCAGATTTATTACCTGCAGTGCCTTCATATTAAAAACCCGCAATATTTAATGCAACGATCCTTATTTCCTCGATATCAGCCCGTATGGTTTCCACATCATCAACGCAATCAGCAAAATAGGTATTACCACCCATCTTAAATCCAAAACCTCAACGGGTAGTATAATCCTAAGTCCCTCTATGAAACCGACCCAGATAATGCTTGCATAGACTGTTCCCACAATGCTACCCATGCCGCCAATTATCACGATAATCAAAAAATCGATTGATTTGAGGATATCAAAGTTTGATGGATGTAGAAACGTGTAAAGATGTGCGTATAGTGCACCCCCAACACCAGCAAGCATACAACCGTATGAAAATGCCATGAGCTTCATATTTGTTGTGTTTATACCAACCGAGGTAGAAGCAAGCTCATCCTCCCTTATACACCTCCAGAAAAGGCCATACCTCGAATAAACAAGATTTTTTGTTATCAGAATAATAAGAATAGTTGAAAAAAAGGCAATTTCAAGATTCGTTAACTTCGGTATCCCTACAAAACCCCTGGAACCGCCCAAAACATCAGCAAATCTGTCAGAATTATCCAAAAAAACACGCACGAGGGTGCCAAATCCAAGCGTTGCAATTGCCAGGAAATCATCTCTTAATCGGAGGATAGGAATACCAATAAGGTATCCTATAAGACCTGATACAACACCGCTCAAAAAAAGTACTGGCAAAAAAGTAAAGACACCTTCAGCGCCTATCAATCTCGTCAGGTATGCGGAAACATATGCACCTATTCCATAAAATGCCGCATGACCAAGGGAGAACTGACCTGTATAACCGTAAATCACATTGAGACCAAGTGATGTCAGGGTAACGATAAGGGCATACAGTACTATCTGCTGTATATACGACGATACAAAATCCCCTGCGTATAGAACCTTGAGGATAGTATAGATTATCGCAGATACAAGCAGAAACTTCCAGGATTCCGATAAAAATTTCATACCTTCTCTATGTTTTTGCCAAAAATACCTGTTGGTTTGAGTAGTAGCACAATAAATAGTATGACGAATATTACGCCGTCCCTGAATGTCGAAGAGAGAAAGGCGGACACATATACCTCTGAGATGCCTATTATAAACCCTCCCAGCACCGCCCCATGTATGATGCCTATACCTCCTAACACTGCGGCGATAAAGGATTTTATACCAGGCATAATCCCCATGAAAACATTAATCTGCGGATAGGCGATCCCATAAAGTATTCCGCCTACACCCGCCAGGGAAGCACCCACTACAAATGTAAACGAGATAATCCCGTCTATGTTTATGCCCATCAACGAGGCTACCTCCTTGTCAAATGAAACCGCCCTCATGGCTCTGCCGTACTTTGTCCTGTATATGAGTGCATAAACGAGAAGAAGGGAGGCAAACGTGACCATGAACATGATTATCTGAACGTTTGTAATGGTAAACAGAAACATATCGTATCCTTCAACCTCGAATGGTCTCGGGAAAGCGATATAGTTTGGGGTAAAAATGGCGTTCAGGCTGAGGAAATACTCGAGAAACAAAGATACTCCGACCGCTGTGATAAGTAACGATATCTTGGGGGCATTTCTCAATGGCTTATAGGCAACCTTTTCTATTATATATCCAGCAATTGCCGTGCTTAGCATCGTGATGATGAATACCAGATAGATCGGTATACCAAATCTTGAGATAAGGTAATAGGCAACAAACGCACCGAGCATAAAGATATCTCCGTGGGCGAAGTTTATCAACCTTAAGACACCGTATACCATTGTGTATCCCAGTGCTATTAATGCATACACTGCCCCGAGCTGGAGACCGTTTATCGTCTGTTGAAATATATAGGTTATTAATTCCATCCTGAGGAATCTCTCATTCAAACAACCGGCGTTTGCAAAATGTTGTAGTTTTTATGTGTAATATTATCAAGGATTTACCGTTGTGATGTAGGATATCTTGTCTTTTTCCACCTTAAGGAGCACAACGGATTTTATCGCATCGCCATTTTTGTCAAAACTTATATTTCCCGTTACACCTTTATAATTTTTAAGCACCGAGAGTTGTTTTACAATCTCATCTTGGTTCGGCTTGTTTGCACCGTCTATCGCCTTAAAAAGTATCATGGTCGCATCATAACTCAGCGCAGCAAATGTATCCGGCACCATATTGTATTTTTCTTTGTATCTTTTGATAAATGCTTCTGCAACCGGATCCTTTCTGCTTGGTGAATAGTGGTTCGTAAAATACCCTCCGATAATTGAACCGCCTGCAATTTTTATCAACTCTGGAGAATCCCAGCCGTCACCGCCAAGTAATGTCGATTTCACTCCCTTTTCTCTTATCTGCCTTGCAATCAAGGCCACCTTGTTATAATAATCGGGTATATAGATAACGTCAGGTTTTTTTGACTGAATCTTTGTAATAAGAGCAGAAAAATCAACATCGTCTTTTTGATAAGACTCATAGGCAATAACGTTTCCCTTTGTTGTTGTAAAGGTTGTCTTAAAAAAGTCTGCGAGCCCCTTTGAATAATCATTCCCCACATCATAGAGGATTGCTGCTGTCTTTGCCTTCAACTCCTTGCTTGCAAAGTTTGCCGCAACAGTGCCCTGAAAAGGATCGATAAAACAGCCGCGGAATATGTATGGTTTCCTTTTGCCCTCGTGTACCGTTACCTTCGGGTTCGTTGCAGTGCCTGTAATCATCGGGGTTTTGTTGCTGTTGGCAAGTTCACTAACCGGGATCGACACCTTCGATGTAAGTGGGCCGATGATTGCGACTACCTTGTCCTGTGTAATGAGTTTCAATGCGGCGTTCGCCCCTTCGGTAGGATCGTTCTTGTCGTCTGCTATAACCGGATTTATGCTGTATTTGCCTTTTTTTGCATATTCCTCAAGTGCAATGGTGAATCCATTTTTAGCCGATTCGCCGAATGTTTTGACATCACCGGTTAGAGGCGCAATAAAACCAACTTTAAGCGTGTCCTTCGCATATGAAAAACCGGCGATAAAAAAGAACATCAAAAACATTGCAACAACCTTCTTCATCTTTGACCTCCTCAATATTGTAAAATATTTCACATATAAAAATAGAAAATATACGGGAATTTGTAAAGTTATTATTTTCGTTTATCAGGCTTTAAAAATGTAATTAAGGGTTTTTACAAACTTTGCGTTTTTTTTATGTCTGTTTATTGGCAGCCTCAGATAGCCCCCACCAGATATGCTTTTATATTCATCAACAAAAATGTTGTACCGGAGAAAGATGTTTTTTATGTCCGATACATCTCTGCTGGTTTTTAACAAGAGGAAATTACAGGGGGTATCAATAATTTGCAGGTCATTTACACATTTCAATTTTTTAATTATATATGCCTTTTCATTTTCAATAAAATCGATGGTTCTCTTTTTGAACCCCTTGTCTTTCAAGGATGCCATCGCAGCAGCATAAGCGAGGGTATTCAACTGCAGTGCGCACATATTTTCAGTCAAGCGCCTTACTGTCTCACAAGAACCCACTGCATATCCGATAGGCAGACCTTTAAGTGCGTAAAAATTAGAAAATGTCCTTACAACGATAGTATGTTCTGTCTCTGAGGAAGGTTTAATAAACGATGTGCGGGTGGTAAAATCTATGTAGCTCTCATCGATGACCAACATCTTTTCATCCTTCTCAGTTGCATCGATCAGAGCTGTTACATCCTCTGGCGTCAGTGTAGCGCCCGTTACATCATGCGGGTTTGGAAGCATAACCATGTCGACATGCTCGAGGCGGTTAATGATGCCATTGATGTCTATCGTGAATCGAAAACGATCCTCCTCCTCTGAATGTAATAAATGTATGTTGATTCCAAGGCCATCTAAGATATCTCTATACCTTCTTGAAACCGGTGAAATAAGGAGTATGTCTTTCGGTTTTATTGCCATAAGAAGATGATACATCAATGATGATGAGCCATGACCGAAGACAATGCGGTCTTCGCCTATCATTTCTCGCTTGCATATATAACGCCTGAGATACCTTATTCTTTTGTCGGGTGGATATTCAAGGAGTTTGATTGACCTTCTTATTGCGTTTTTCGCCTTGTTTGAAGGTCCAATAGGGTTGACATCCGACGTAAAATCGAATATCTGACGGACAGAAAGCCTTTTAAGCTCTGCAAATTCATAAATATCCATATTGTCATTTTTTATCGAACTGCTTGAGTGCCTGCTCGGTGATTGATTTGACAACAGGGTCATCTGATTGCCCCTGAACTTCCAGATAAAGCCTTTTTGCCTCTTCCGGCTTTCCTTTTATATAGTTTATTCTTGCAAGATAAAGACGTGCGATATGATTGATTTTTTTGTTGTTTTCATTAAGAATCGAATTAAATAGCGTCTCAGCGATATTGAGCTTCTCGATGCTTCCTGATACCGTTGATTCGCCAAATGCCTGAATTGCCTGTGATAACATGAACTGCACCTTATCGTTCTGTCTTTTGGCATAAACACTGTATCCAAAAAGGGATGAGCATATCAGAACAACCGCAATCAGCCCGATTATGCAGGCCTTCATATTGGTTTTAGCCCAGCCCAACATAAAGGTGAGCGTCCTCAATACAATATCGGGTTTTTTTATCTCTTCCTTTACCTTTTTCTTTGTCATATAACGTATTTCAACACATAAGGTTATTCCGTGTCAACATGAATAGCATACAAATAAAGCATCAGGGGTGAGTCCAAATATCTGATATAGCACTTCAAACATCGAAACTGCTTTTACTATGAGCTATGAACTATGAACTATTGGCTGTCTTTTTTTATCTCCCCTTGACCCCTTGAATCCTGGACCCCTGCTTTTTTAGCTGCCTTCAGGTAGACCCTGACCCTCCTTAAATTTTTTTCATCTAAAATCTCTGAAAGGTCTTTATCGCTGAGCCTTGAGAGCGCTTCTATATTGTCCACGCCATGCGACTTCAATTTTGAATAATTGCTCCAGCCTAATCCCTTAAGGTGAATAAGCTCTAATGCCTTCTTTTCCTCTGCATTGAGCAGTTCATTATCTATTTCAAATGTTGTTTTGATGCCGTATACCTTCATATACTCCAGTTTTTCTTTTCCGACACATTGAATATCCTTGATATGAGTGGCAAATGAAAAAACGGTATATCGGTCTATCAGCTTGAAAGTTATGACAGATAGTGCAATGCTGACAAAAACTGCAACGAAAGCATACAACTTGTCTGATCTAATACCTTCGAGCAGGTTTATAAATGTAATTGTTTCAAGTCCGAATACAAGAAAACCTATATAACCAGGTACCGGCATCTCGAAGATCTTTACATCCTCGAAAAAAGGGACAGAATAAACCCATTTTGTTATAGAAAATGCATTCCATGTTTCCCATAAAACACCGCATATCAGCCCAGATACAATTGTACAAACGAAACATGTTGCATCACCCTCCTCCATATCCTTGATGAACGATCTATAGCCCTTTCTATAATTGAATCCATCAAGAATCAGCGCAAGGAAAATCCATGTAGATGGAAAAAGGTAGTCTGGAAAAAACCATATGAGAAGAAAAATAATAATCCCAATGCAAATCGAATAGCGCGCATATCTTCCCAAAAAAAACGGTTTTATCACAATCCTTCCAAACAGTGTTTCAAGCATCTCCTTTGTGATGTAAATCGCTGGCATCACGGTTCCGTATGCGAGAACATACCCCGAATACCTCAAAAACAACTCCTCGGGAACATTCACATAAAACCAATTTTGCAGGCGAACGTTGATGATCTCAAAAAAACACCAGAAACCACAAGAAATAATGATGAGCAATGGAAGATGCTTATTGAATATCAGAAATCTTTTTGTCTTAATTGCCAGGATTGCATCGATAAAAAGGATGTATGACCACCATGCACAAACATAGAAGTAAAACAGGAATGGCCAGATTTTATTGAAAAGCACAATATATCCAGCAATATGTAGAAGAACGGAAAAAACGATCAGATACACACAATGGCGGTTGACAACCATATAAAACCGGAATTATTGTAGACTTCGCATTGTAGTTTGATTATTAGCTTATGGATTTTGCTTCAGGAATTGTCAACAGTCTTTTCAGATGCACCTTTTGAATCTGCACTCTCTTCAGGAGCTTTTTTCACCCTAACCGCCCCCACATATGTCCTACCGTAAAAGTCAGACGAAAGAGAATCGATTTTGACGCCAAGCCTGTTTTGTCCTGAAGACGAATGGATAAAACGCCCTTCACCTATATAGATGCCAACATGTGTTGGGTATTTTATGTATCTTTTTGTCCTGAAAAAAACCAGGTCGCCCACTGCAAGTTCTTCTTTCGATATCTTTTCGCCTGCATGAAACTGTTCTCTTGCACTCCTCGGAAGTGAAACATCGAATATATCATATATCTTTTTTACATAGGCAGAGCAGTCAAGACCTCTTACGCTTTCGCCACCATATCTGTAAGGTGCCCCGATGAAGCTTTTTGCAACCTTAACAAGCATGTATTTTTCTTCGTTGCTTTTCCATGTTTTGATGGTCTTGCCTGTAAACGTTATAAATTCTTCGTCCTGATCCTTCTCTTCAACAACCTTAGGAATGAGGATTATCTTTCCTGGCATTATCTTTTTCCCTGCCAGATTGTTTGCTTCCAGAATATCTTCTTTGTCAACGTTATATTTGATAGCTAACTTGTCGATCGTATCGCCCTTTTTTGTCCTGTATTCGATAAACTCATCATTATCGTTTGTTGTAATAACCTCTGCGACCTGTACGGTTTTTGTTCCTTTTTTGGTCTTTGCTGATTTTGTTTTTAATGTATGCTTTTGAGTCTTTTCAACACTTGCTGTATCTTTAGCATCGCTTTTTATAATGATTTGCTGACCAATGCTCAAATTGTTTACCTTTAAATTATTCTGACTTTTTAACTTGTAGACGTTTATGTTGTATTTTTTTGCAATGCTGCACAGGCTGTCGCCCTGTTTTACCGTGTGCACCAATGGCGCAGAATGAACAATGCCAAAGGCCGCTGCATTAAACAGAAATGCTGCAAACATTATAATGATCGATTTTGTCATATGGATTATGTATACACTTTTACCAAAACAGCTTTATATCTGTCAAGAGGTTTTTGCTTAAAAATTAATTCCTCATAGAATATTTTCTCGTTTCTCGAACTGCATTGCCTCTTTGTATCGCCCCTTGCCAGCTTTAAAAAAATAATGTTGTCTGAATTAAAACAAATTTTTGTTGATTTTATAATCCCATTTATTTTAAATTCAGTTGTGAAAATTGTAACAAATCAAACCCGTTAGGAGGCTTATATGGAGATCGGGAGGGAAATCTTCTGGAATGTGGGAGAAGGCGCAAGATGGTTATCCTATGCATTAATGGTGATAACCTTCATTATCCTTATCGTTGGTATTAAAAAACGATACACAATGTGGAAATTCGCCAAAGGCAAGTGTGCCCCTTTTGATTTTTCAAAGAGATTGTGGGAAAGGATAGGCTATTTTATCGAAAATGGAATCTTTCATAAATCGATTATGCGCGAGTCTTTTCCAGGCACAATGCACTTTTTCATCTTCTGGGGTTTTTTGCTTCTTGCCATCGGAACTGCACTTGTAGCCATTCAGGATGACGTCATCAGACCGCTTTTCAAGGCAAACATACTGCAGGGCGGTTTTTATCTGATTTTCTCTGCAATACTCGATGCAGCAGGTCTTGTTGCGATAATAGGCATTTTGATGGCAATCTGGAGAAGGTATGTAACCAAACCTTCAAGGCTTGACAACAAAACAGATGATGCCATTACGCTTGTCTGGATACTCGTTGTTCTCGTGACAGGTTTTTTGGTTGAAGGCTCGAGGATCGCTTCAACAAGACCCGATTTCGAGGTTTGGAGCTTTGTGGGTTGGATAACATCCTATCTTTTTCTCGGACTTAGCCCGGACGGCATAAAGGCTGCGCACAAGTTTTTCTGGTATCTTCATATGCTTATATCGTTTGGACTCATTGCATATATTGCATATTCGAGATTGCTCCACATCATCACCTCTTCGCTAAATATGATGTTCAGAGGCGTCGAAGATACACCCCGTGGAGCCATAGCACCTATTGAAGATTTTGAGAACGCAGAGGAATTCGGTGTAAACTCTATAGAAAATTTCACCTGGAGACAGATATTTGACCTCGATGCATGTACGAGATGCGGCAGATGCCAGGATCTATGTCCAGCATACGCAACTGAAAAACCGCTTTCCCCTAAGCAGTTTATACAGGATTTGAAGGCTGAATGGGAAAGGGCGACCGCAGGCGTTAAAAACGAGGATGGTTTAATCGACAACGTTATTCAAGAAGAAACAATATGGTCATGTACCGCATGCCTCGCATGTCAGGTAAACTGCCCCGTTTCAATTCCAACGTTCGATAAAAACATCGAGATGAGAAGATATCTTACACTTACCTTAAGCAAAACAACCTCCGAAACAAGACTCCTTTTCAAAAACCTTCAGCAGAAGGTCGATCCTTACGGTATGGGTAAGAGACAGAGAACAGAATGGGTTGAAGGGCTTGATATAAAGAATGCAGCGGCGGAAGAGGTTGAGTATCTTTACTGGGTAGGCTGTGTGGCATCCCTCGATGACAGGAATAGAAAGGTTGCCAAGGCATTTTCGACAATACTCAATAAGGCGGGTATTTCTTTTGGCACACTCGGTCAGGACGAGACGTGTTGCGGTGACCCGGCACGTAGATGCGGCAATGAAGATTTATATCTTGGTATTGCACAGGGTAATGTCGAGCTTCTCAACGAACTCGGGATTAAGAAGATTATCACTACCTGTCCCCATTGTTATCACACGCTAAAGAACGAATATCCTCAGGTTGGTGGAAACTTTGAGGTATATCATCAGGGTGAATTCCTCTGGAAACTCATAAACGAAGGAAAAATATCTGTAGATCCTTCAATAGAAGGGACAATCACATACCATGACCCATGCTATCTCGGTCGTGTCAACAAGGTCTTTGAACAGCCAAGGGACGTCATCAAGAAGGTAAACAAGGGAAATTATGTTGAGCTGGAGAGAAACCATGACAGAAGCTTCTGCTGCGGTGGAGGCGGTGGAAGGATCTGGATGGAAGAACATCACAAGAGAATCAACCATGCCAGAATGGATGAGGCCATAGCGGTATCGGCGAACACTGTTGTAACGGCTTGCCCTTACTGCCTTATTATGATGGAAGACGCAATAAAGGATAAGGATAAGGTCGAAACGATGAAGGCATTGGATCTGTCTGAGATAATAGCAAAATCATTGTAAAAAAATACGAACCATAGATAAGATAAAAGGGTGAGGAAAAACCTCACCCTTTTATATTTTTGTGGGAAAGTAAAACTAAGCTTCCAAGGATATTGCCTCAACCGGGCATTCTTCGGTGCATGCACCACATTCTGTGCAGAGTTCAGCATCGACCTTAGCCGTATCATCAACGGTTATAGCGTCGGCAGGACAAACCTCAGCGCAAGCTCCACATCCTGTGCAGGCATCTTCATCAACTTTTGCTGGCATGTTATTACCTCCTTTCTTTTTGAAAATTCCTAAACGAATAATCAGAAAATGTCAATATAAAAATAAGGAAAAAACAGAATTTATTGAATTCCATATTTTTTCTTCAAAAATTCCATTCCTGTCATCGGGTATAGCGCATAGATAAGGATATCTTCCATGTTGTCACTTATATCCTTCAATGCCTCCCTTGCCTTAGGAAGTTCAGGTTCAAGTATATCACCTGGTCTTGTTTCAATAGGTGTTTCGCCCTTTTCGTAACCTTTCAACGCCTTACTGCTGACTTCCCTGCTTACCTCAACCGGTGGTTTTCCATAAAGGCCATAAAAATAGTCTTTTACCTCCTTTGAAATCATCTTGTAACGCCCGGCGATAACGTTAAATACAGCCTGCACACCCACAATCTGGCTCGTCGGCGTGACAAGCGGAGGAAATCCCATATCTTTTCTTGTTCTAGGGATTTCTTCGTAAACCTCTTTAAGGCGATTCAATGCCTTTGCCTGTCTGAGCTGGCTTACGAGGTTGCTTATCATCCCTCCTGGGATCTGGTGCATGAGAACCCCTATGTCAATAACCGAAAATCTCGTATTATCCGCAAATGACATATAATTCGGTATAATAGATTCAAAATACTCATCTATTTCAGCAATGGTCTCAAGATTAAAATCCGGGTCGAACGGTGTATTTTTAAGTGCAATGATAAAAGGCTCTATTGCAGGATGGGAAGAGCGCAATGCAAAAGGCGCAAGGCACGTATCTATACCATCTACACCTGCCTCGATTGCCTTCAGGCATGACATTGATGCCATACCACTCGTATAGTGCGTATGAAGATGTATGGGGATTTTTAGATTGCTCTTAAGCGCAGAAATAAGTTCATATGCGTCGTATGGCGAAATAATGCCTGCCATATCCTTAATGCAGAGAGATTGGGCACCCATATCCTCAATGCGTTTTGCCTTATCTACATAATACCCTACATTGAAAATAGGACCGCCGAGTCTTTTTTCTGTGAGGGAATAGGAAAGTGCACCCTGTATATGCTTTTGACATTTCTGTATCGCCCTGAAAGCGGCAACAAAATTCCTTTCGTCGTTGAGGGCATCGAAAACACGAAATATATCGATCCCTACCTCTGCTGCCTTCTCGATGAACGCCTCAACTACATCATCGGCATAATTTCTGTAGCCTACAAGATTTTGGCCTCTCAATAACATCTGTAGCTTTGTGTTCGGCATTTTTTTCTTGAGTAGCCTCACCCTTTCCCAGGGGTTTTCATTGAGGAACCTTGTCATGACGTCAAATGTGGCCCCACCCCAAACCTCCATCGAGTAAAAACCAATACTGTCCATTTTTTCTGCGACAGGCAGCATATCCTCTGTCTTCATACGTGTCGCAAAAAGTGATTGGTGACCGTCTCTTAAAGTAAGGTCCGTTATTTTAATAGATCTTTTTTCATGCATAGTTAACCTCAAATTAAAAAGTGTGAATAACTATCATGTCCATATGTAAAAATCAATGGAATTTTTTTCTTTAGTCTGCTATCCTTTATGACTTCGGGATGTAGCTCAGTATGGTGTAGAGCGCTTGCTTCGGGAGCAAGAGGCCGCTGGTTCAAATCCAGTCATCCCGACCATTGATATATAATCCACTGGTCGCTTCAATTGATCTCAAAATATTAATTTTCTCCTATTTTTCTTGACAAAAATCTGTTGTTTCATTATAATGTTTTCCATACAAAATATTGTTCTGTATACAGAACTTATTATGGAAACAACACATCATAGCAAAAAGCAAAAGACCTCATACACATCGTCGGTACCGGCTGTTGAAGATGCCTCTCGTATCTTAATAGCGCTCGCGCAAAACCAATCCTTCAGGATGAGTCTGACCGATATATGTAAAAAGACCAGCATCAATAAGAGCAAGACCTACTCAATACTCAGCACCCTGCAAAAATATGGTTTTGTGGATAAGAGCGTGAAAGACAAAACATATTCCTTGGGACCTGGGCTGATATCGCTTTCGCGAAAGGTTCTTGACAATATGGATTACAGGGAGGCAGTTGCACCTTTCCTCGAGAGAATTGCCCGAGAGACCCGAAGTACAGCGCTTTTTGTCATTATTAATGATGAAAATGCTTTTGTTGTTGCAAAGCATGAAGGCGATAAAAACATCGGTGTCACAATAAGGATTGGCCATAGATTTTCCATAACAGCAGGTGCACACGGCAAGGCTATCGTAGCATTTATGCCTCATGATGAACAGGCCAATATACTTAGTAGGGAAAGGCTTTTTTTTCATGGTGACGCATCAAGACTTGATAGGGAAAGACTGTCGATCGAGCTTACGGAATGTCGTGAGAAAGGCTTTGCGTATGATATGGGTGAATTAAATCCAGGCATCAATGCCGTCGCCTCACCCGTTTTCAATGCACATGGGCAGGTCACAGGCTCTTTGCTTATAATCGGAACGTTCAGGGAAACACAGATTGAAGCATTCGGCGCAATGGTATCTGAAAACGCTAAACAGTTATCACACTCACTCGGCGCTGACGTGGACAGGATTTACAAGTATAACGATAGACAGAAAATAAAAAAAGAGGCTCGGGATTAAGGGTTACAAAAAGCGTAATTTATAATTATTCGACGGAGGCCTTTATGCTGGAATTTAAATATTCAAACGTTGAACGGGAAATGGAGGTATACGGTTTTGATTATGTGGTTAAAAGCCATTGCAGAATGTGCCACGGGGGATGCGGTGTATTTGTTTACGTGAAAGATGAAAAGATCGCAAAGATAGCAGGCGACCCTGATTGCCCTATAAACCACGGCACCTTGTGCAGCAAAGGTTTGGCATCCACACAGCTCGTATATCATCCGGATAGACTTACATATCCGGTAAAAAGGATAGGACACAAAGGAAGCGGCAAATGGGAACGTATTTCCTGGGATGAGGCGATTGACACTATTGCCGAGAGAATAATTGACTACAAAGATAAATACGGCGCAGAGTCCATTGTGTTCGGTTATGGAACAGGACGGGAAAATGAGGCGGTCATCTATCGCATCGCAAATCTTCTCGGTTCTCCAAATGTGCTTACAGCTGGCCACTTCTGCTATGGTCCACGCATATCTTCAAGCATTATAACTATGGGTACAAACCCTATCATCGAATACGAAGGCTTTCCTAAGTGCATTATGATGTGGGGTAACAACGTAACGATATCCAACCCTGATTGCTATAAGGGTGAGCCGTTTTCCGTTGCGCTTGATGCAGGCGCAAAACTTATCGTAGTTGACCCAAGGTTTACCAAACCCGCTGCAAGGGCGGACATATGGCTGCAGCTAAGGCCTGGAACCGACCCTGCGCTCGCATATGGCATACTCAATGTCATAGTGAATGAAGGGCTATACGACAAGGATTTCGTTGAAAATCATGTTTACGGTTGGGAACCCTTCGTAAAAAGGGTAAATGAATACCCGCTCGAAAAGGTAGAAGAGATCACATGGGTGCCAAAAGAAAAGATACGCGCTGCAGCACGGCTTTTCGCTACCACTAAACCTGCGGCAATTCAGTGGGGTGTTGCGATAGAGCAGCAGATAAACTGTGTTGATAATGACCGGTTGCTTATGTTCATCATGGGTCTAACAGGCAACATAGATGCAGAAGGTGGCCAGGTGCTTTATAAGACGCCACCGATTGTAAATGTTGGTCAGTTCGGAGCACATGCCATGCTTCCAAGAGAACAGGCTCAAAAAAGACTCGGAGGGGAACGGTTCCGTCTTTCTTCCCGCTTTGCAATTATTACCCCCAAGGCTGTATGGGATGCGATCCTTGAAGAAAAACCTTATCCGGTAAAGATGCTTTTCTTCATAAGTTCCAATCCTGTGATGACAAGGGCAAATGCGAAAGAGGTATACAGGGCGCTCGAAAAGGTCGAATTCATGGCTGTATCTGATTTTTTCATCACTCCGACCGCAGAGCTTGCAGATATCGTATTGCCGGCTGCAACATGGCTTGAAATGGATTACATCGGTGATTTCTGGAAACGCCACGGATACATCCTGCCCCGCCGCAAAGTAGTCCAGATAGGCGAATGTCTGTCCGACCATGAAATGTTGAACCGTCTTGGTAAAAAGATTGGGCAGGAACAATTCTGGTGGGACACATTCGAAGGTGGGCTCGATTTCATTTTACAGCCAATGGGAATTAAATGGAACGATTTTAAGCAGATGGACTACATCAGGGGGCATGTTAAACATCTTAAATACAAAAAGTATGGTTTTTCGACCCCAACGAGAAAATTTGAGTTGTATTCCACTATCCTTGAGAAGATGGGTTATGACCCACTTCCCAAGCACAGGGAAGTACCTGAAAGTCCTATCAGTGCGCCCGAGTTGTACAAGGAATATCCATACATACTTATTACCGGTGCAAGACAACCAGGATTCTTTCACTCCGAGAACAGACAATTGCCATGGCTGAGAGGGCTGCATAAAGACCCCATAGTCCAGATTCATCCTGATACAGCAGCAAGTGAAGGCATAAAGGAAGGCGACTGGGTCGTAATTGAATCCCCAAGAGGAAAGGTGCGTCAACGTGCACAGTTTTTTGCAGGCATGGACAAGAGGATTGTGTCAGCCCAACACGCATGGTGGTTCCCTGAAAAAAAGGAACCGGGACATGGCTGGGCAGAGTCAAACATCAACATTTTGACTGATAATGCATATGAAGGTTGTGACCCGACCTTCGGTGCAACAAACATACGTACACTACTATGCAAAATCTACCCCGAAAAAAGGGAGGCCACCCATGAATAAATACACACTGAAGGTCGACGAAAACTCCTGCTGGGGTTGCAAATCCTGTGAAGTGGCTTGCAAGCAGGAGCATAACACACCAAACAATGTAAGATTCATCTATGTCACGGAAGACGGGCCAAGGTATGTTAACGGAAAACTCGATTTTACTTACAGGGTTAATATGTGCAAACATTGCGACGACCCTCCGTGTGCTCATGCATGCCCCGCAGAGGCTATTAAAAAAAGGGACGATGGTATAGTCATTTTAAATGAGGATGATTGTAACGGTTGTGGGTCGTGTATAGATGCCTGCCCTTATAATGCTATTTCATTCGATGAAGAAAAAGGCGTTGCAAGAAAATGCAATCTGTGTTATTTCAGGATTGACAATGGTCTCTACCCGGCCTGCGCAGATAATATATGTCTTGCACATTGCATATATTTCGGAGAGACCGACACGATCGATCAAATGATAAAAGAAAAACCCTGGCTTAAAAGTAGAATCGAGCAGGCAAGGATGGAAAGGATAAGACAGACAAGAGAGGAGGATTGATTGAATCTAAGCGGCCATACAGCATTGATCACCGGCGCCGGTCAGGGTATAGGCAAGGCCTGCGCCGAAATATTCGCAGAGAGAGGGGCAAGGCTCATACTTCTCGATAAAAACAGAAAAACACTTCCAGCCGTGACAGAACACTTGTCTTCAAAATGGGGAAATGTGATCGCCCGCATTATTGACCTGACACATACAGAAAAGCTGATAAATCTTATCGAAGAGTTAATTGATGGGGAGTCCATCGATATACTGATAAACAATGCCGGATTCGATCGTCCAGGGATAACGGCAAAAATCGATAAAAGGGACTTAAATGCCGTTATGGAAATCCATGTTGGAGTGCCTTTTCTGCTTATAAAGTTGCTATTACCTCAAATGCGTTCATTTGGCTGGGGTAGAATCATAAACATCAGCTCTGTATACGGTCTATTAGGGGCAAAGGGTGAAGCCGCTTATGCAACTGCCAAATCTGCCGTTCTCGGGCTCACAAAAACTGCAGCGCGTGAGGCAGGACCTTATGGTGTAACGGTCAATGCGATCGTGCCAGGATTGATCCGAACACCACCTATCATCAAGATGCCTGACAAATACAAGGAACCTATTATAAAAGATACAATGCTTGGTCGCATAGGAGAGCCTTATGAAATTGCAAAAACCGCTGCGTTTCTCGCATCGGACGATGCATCGTTCATTACAGGCACAACCATAATAGTTTCAGGGGGATGGGGGGTTTAAAAATCATTAAGCTTACAGAATGGAAAACGCATATCTATATCGTTTTATATGTGGCCTTTACACGCTTAGACCTTTTTAAATAGAGATACCAACCGGTAACATACAATATTGTAATGAGACTGTTAAATGCCGTGTTTGCTGAAAATTCCTCCTGTGCCTTCTCGGGAAGTCCGACAAGTGAAGGAAGAAAGATAGAGAACAGCGAATAAAAGAAAACTGCAATCAGATATTTTCTTGCAACGTAAACTGCATTCGGCAAGACCTTCCACAGAGATATGCCTGCATATACGCTGAAAACCATCAATGCAAGACTAAACCCCCCGCCGATAACCATCAAATGCAATAGCTGCGGAAATTTATCGAAATGGGGTTTCGTAAGTTGTGTCACCGATATGAGATTGAAAAGCATGGCGAAAGGATCAAGGATCGTCAGATTTATACATAACAGCAACAGCCAGCCTTTTACCCCAGCATATTGCTCATCGAACCTTTCATGTTTCACCGCTAATCACCCTCCGCCTACTGGAGGAAAAAGGGCGATCGTGTCACCATCTAATAGCTTTGTATCTCGCTGTCCATGACGATTGTTGATAAAAATAAGTGTCACCTCTTTCTCAGGAATACCAATCTGACGGATCACATCACCAACGGTTGTCCCGACGGGGAACTCTCCTGTTGTGATGTCAAATCTGCCCTCCCTCAACATAGCAAAAAGTTTTATTGTGATATGTATCTTATCCATACAGGCAAAAGGATATCATATCAAACAATCAAAAACAAATGCTCCTTTTTGGGTTGATTCAAAAGAACAAATCGTATAATCTTGAGATATCAGCATCATATTAAAATAACCTTATCGGGGAGGGTATTATGCAGATAGGAGAAATAGACAAGGGTAAGGATAAAATCATTGTAACAGTAAAGGAGTTCAAGGGCAAACAGTATATCGACATAAGAACGTTTTTTGAAAACGATGCGGGAGAATGGATACCCACTAAAAAGGGAATTTCTTTCACCCCTGAAAACCTTGATGAGGCAATTAAATTATTGCAGAAGGCAAAAAAGAAGGTTGCAGAAAAGGAGGAATAGCACTCAACATCCTCTTGCGTGTTCTGTCTTTTTTGATGTCCGATATTTGCTAATTGCTATCTCAAATATGGTTCCCACATCCTTGCAACCTGTTTAACATATTCCGAGGGGACGCTTTTCATGATACTGTTATGCCCAGGAAGCAGGATATCAATCTTAAGTTGTGACAAGCGATCAAGAGATGCTTTAAGTTCTCCTGCATCAGCGCCGAAAAGGTCAAAACGACCAATAGCATGGTCAGCGTATATAACATCACCGGGAATAAGGATTTCAAGTACCGGGCTGTAAAGCGCTATGCCTCCCATTGAATGTCCAGGGATGTGTATAACCTCCCATACCATATTTCCTATTTCCAACACCTCACCGCCTTCGAGTTTCCTGTCAACTGTCATCTTAAATGAATCAGGTTTTAAACCATACTGCATAAGACACATGCTTTTGAACATATCCATACCATATACAGCACGGTCATCACCCTGTTCCAGCATTTTACCTTCCGCACCATGCACCCATAGCTCCACCCAGGGGATATAGCTTTTTATCTCTGCTATACAACCGATATGGTCTAAATGCGTGTGGGTCATGATAATCCTTTTTATAGCCGCTAAATCTATTCCTTCCTTCTGAATGGACTGTATCTTATAGTTTCCCTTGCCTGTCAGCCCCACGTCTATCACTGAAAGGTCATTAGATGAAGGTTCACCTATGACGTATGTATGAGAATCGGGAATCATGTCATCCCTTCCCGGTATAAAATAAACGCCTTCAGATATTTTTGCCATTATCCACCTCTTTATATATTTGTGTACCTTGCCGCCGAATTGACCTATTTTACGTTGTCTGTTATCGTGAAATCAAGACAATTCCAACGAATAAGCGATCGGTCTCGTCTGCATTTCATTGACAAAACATCTCATTCACACATTCGACATAATAGCGGTGGGTCTTTAAATCTATGGCATCTCTACGACTTTAATGATATAATGAGACATTCATGGATGAAAAGATCGACAATCATATAGGAACAAACAACTTAACATATCAGACTGAAACATTCCAAAAACTCTCAAACAAGGAAAAACTCAAGTTTCTTGATAGCATAGTTAAGCAAAAAAACAATAATGCGGGCGTATTTTTAAACCGCATTTACGCTGAAGAAAAAGACAAAAATATACAGAAACACATAAGGGCACTATTGCACAAACTCAAAACAACAGGCATTAGTATTGAAGAACCCAAGACATCCGGAGAACCAGTCCTGAAAAAGATTGAAGAAAAGAGAGCGCATATAGGTCTTCTGTCAAATTATGATGAGTTTAATATAAGGGTAGTTTTTTTGGCCTTCGAGGTCAAGAAAAATAACTTCATTCTTCTATACGGAAACATTCACTTTAAAGATGGTCTTGTCGATTTGGTAACGCTCCCAGTCGATAAAAAAGAAATCGATGACATAATCTACAGATTCAGGTATGACATAAACAAAAAATTGGTTATCGTCAATGTTTCCTTCTGTTATGCTGGATATATTTTAGAGGAAGCATCTAAGAGGTCGGGCAAATACCGTGATGAAATATTTCAGATGAGAAAAATCACGTCTCACGTGAAAGATACGATCCAAAAACCAGAGGATATATACAATCTTGAATGTCCTGAAACCACACGCCCAATGGAATTAGAAAAGATACTGGCACACATAATTTTGGAACCATTTAGTCTTACCTGGTCGTCCATGGAAGAGGATAATAAGGCATTCAATCTAACAAACAGTTCATCGCTTATACTCCCTCCATACATGATTGAGGAAAAAAGGCAGGCACTTCTGAAATCAATCCTTGAAAAAGATGACATAAAATTGATATTTCCTTACATTAGGCGTATGCTTGAAGACTATGCATATATCTTTTACAACCTGAAAGAGTTGCCTTATTACAAGGGTATCGTAAACTGTTTGCAAGACCCGACCACACCGTCCAACGTTGCACTTTATTTCATCAGGAAATCCCTCGAAGAAAACGAACCTGCAGATGAAGACAAAGACAAAGAGGGTATCATAATAAACCCTTATGGGTAAATTCGTCCCAAAAGACACCTTTTTTAAAAAGGCAAAGCATGACGGATACAGGGCAAGAAGCGCCTATAAATTAAAGGAGATCCAGGATAAATATCACCTGATCAAAAAAGGTGACAAAGTCCTTGACCTTGGTTGCGCCCCTGGTAGCTTTATCCAGATCATCGCAAAAGAAACAGGCCAAGAAGGCCTCGTCGTCGGAATAGATATCCAGCCTGTAGCCCCCGTTCCAGATAAAAATGTTTCAACGATAATCGGGGATATAAGGGATATAGATGCCTCAAACATATTGAAAAGATTCTCTATTGCGCACTTCGATGTTATCACCTGCGATATCGCCCCAAATCTTTCAGGGATTAAAGAGGTAGATGAAAAAAACATCGAGGAGCTTTATGATGCTTCAAAACATATCGTTATTAATGCACTTAGGACTGGTGGTCATTTTATTCTTAAATCCTTTTTTTCGGAGTCTTTCTCGGCAAAGCAAAAAGACTTGAAAAATCTTTTTAACCGTGTAATTGTTTTCAAACCGGCCTCATCGCGCAGCATCAGCTCGGAAATATTTTTCGTGTGTAAGGACAGGGTGAAATGACATATGAATATCGGGATCATCCATACAGTCGGTTCTCCATGTCGATGCGCCGAGGCAATAGAGGAAGGACTCAATGCCCTCGGTCATAAGGTATTTATAGCAGATTCGGAAGAGATCGTATTTCTTGCACCTATGCTTGCACGAACATGCGACCTTGTCATTGACCACTCAGACACATTTCTCGGGCATGGTTTCACAAGATTTGCCGTAAGGTCTATGCTTGAGTCTTATGGGGCGAAAATCGTTGGTTCATGTTCTAAGGCTTGCCAGCTTGCAGACAACAAAGTCCTGGCAAAATCACACCTTGGTTCGGCTGGGATTCCTGTTCCGCCGGGGATTTTACTCACAAAAGGCATATCAAGCCTGCCGAAATGGCTGCGACCCCCTATCGTCGTCAAGGCAGCCTTTGAGCACATGAGCCGTGGAATTGTAGTTGCACATAGCCTTGAAGATGCAAAAACAAGGGCATCAGAGCTTATTGAACACTCACTTCAGCCTGTTATGGTTGAGTCTTACATCTCTGGAAGAGAGCTTGCCGTATCGGTAATCGAAGGAAATGAAGGCCTGATAGTGCTGCCGCCTCTCGAATGGTATCCAACATCAGAGGATGTCTTTCTCGCAGAGAAACACAAACTTGTAGAGTTTTCAGATAATATAAGACCAGATGCATCACGTGTCGATTTATCGTCTTCAATGATGCATGAACTCGAAGGTTTTGCCCGCCTTGCATTCAATACCCTTGGACTGAGCGATTATGCTCGATTTGATATAAGGTTATCACATTCGGGGACATTTTTCTTTCTCGAAACAAATGTAACGCCAAGCCTCGAACCCCTTGAGGCATTCTCCATATCCGCAAAATGGGCAGGCCTAAGCTATCCCGAACTTATGCACATGATTATCTCCTCTGCCATAAGAAGATACGAAAAAAAACAATATGAAGGAGATAGGGCAAATACAAAAGAGGACAGCAAAATGGCCAACACATGGTCATCGTCAGTCAGAAGAAGAACCCATTATCCTATATATGACTCAGATTTTTCTTCCGGCTGCACAGCACCATTTGAAAATCTGATGCACAAATATGTGAAAACAGGGGATGTAGAACTTGTAATCCCAGAAAACATCCATCCGCCGTTTCCATCGAGCATTGAGCTTGCGAAACTCATCGATGTTAAACCAGGCGAAAGTGTCCTTGACCTTGGGTGTGGCTCTGGGATACTTTCAATCGCAGCGGCAAGACTCGGTGCAGGCAATGTCTTTGCAGTAGACATGGATCCGTTTTCACTTGAAACAACCTTGATTAACGCACAAAAAAATGGCGTGGGTGACATTATAGATGTCTATGCGGGTTCCTGGTATGAGGCATTGCAGACGAAAGGTGATACATCGGTTAAAAGCAAAAGATTTGACCTAATTATAGCCACTCCGCCCCAGACACCTTCACCTGAACCGTTTAGCCCACGATACGGTGGTTCGGATGGAACACTCCATATATTCAAAATCATCGATGGCGCTAAATATTATCTCGAGCATTCTAATGGCAGATTGTGGCTGCTCGTTATTTCTCTCGCCAACCCTTCTGCCGTTTTAGAAAGGCTGAAGCAACAATTTAACGAAGTTAAAATAATACATGAGACCAATAGACCTTTTTCTGCTTCAGAATACAACTCAAGAAAGGATCGATTGATGGAATACCTCCTTAAACTCCGTAGCTTAGGGCAATCAGAATTTGCAGAAACCCCTGACGGCAATTATGTGTTTCGAAATCTTTTTATAAGGGCATCAAAACCAAAATGAGAAGGCTTATTGTTAATGCCGATGATGTTGGCGCAGACAAAGCAAGAAATGCGGGCATATTTGAGGCCGTAAAAAACGGGGTTGTAACAAGTGTGAGTATCCTGGCGAACGGGCCGGCCTTTGATGATGCAATAAGCCAAATCAAGCTAACCAACAAAAACACAATATCTTACGGCTTACATATAAATCTATCGGAAGGCAAACCGATATCATCTGGTCTCAAAACCGTTAAAGGATCGGACGGCAGTTTTTTTGGAAAGTCTTATGCAATTGAGTTCTTTTCACGAAAAAATGATTTTGCGTTGGAAGAAGATATCAACATGGAAATAGATGCACAGATGAAAAAACTTATAAACACTGGGATAAAAGTAAGCCACCTGGATGGTCATCATCATATTCACATATTTCCAGCAGTAATAAATGCAGCGATCGGTATTGCTAAGAGATATAAAATCCCGTGGATAAGGGTCCCTGAAGAAGAAAGGCCATCTTATGGCTGCCTCTCAACCACCGATGAACTCACATTAGAAGCCGAACTATTCAGTAGATTTGGCTCAGAGGCACGAGCGCTGATCAAAGCGAAGGGTATCGGTACGACGGAACATTTCAGAGGTCTATATCTTAAAGGGCGGCTTTCTCTGATGGTTATGGAGGAGATGTTTAAAACACTGCCGGATGGTCTCACGGAATTTATGACACACCCCGGATATGCCTTAAAGGAAGGTTCAAACATTTATTTTGCACGATTTTCCAACCCTGATCGGGAAAAGGAGCTTGAGATATTGCTTCATCCTGGGTTTCGTGAGATGATTGAAAAATACAATATAATGCTTACGCCATTTCCTGAGGAATGATCTTGAGATATGACATAAAAGTTTTAATTATCAACAACGGTATATCAAACAAAATTGCCGCTTACACAAAAAGGTTTAACCTATGCGTATTTTGATCGCTGCTCCCACAGCATTTCCAACTTTAACCGGCAATGCCATTACCGCCGAACGATGGCGCCGCTCTTTAATAAAGCTTGGGCTTGACGTAAGAGTCGTGTCGTCACAAAACAAAAACCCTCAAAGTCTTTATGAGGTGATCAAAGGTTTTAAGCCGGATGTCATTCATGGACACCACGCCTTTAAAACCGGGAGTTTGCTCATTGACAACAAGAACAGCCACCCACTCCACAATGTCCCATTTGTAATATCATGCGCAGGCACAGACATAAACCATGATATTGAGTCGCATGAGAAAAAGGGCGTAATAATCTCCGTGTTGAAAGCTACACATGGGGTTATTACACAGAGCAAAGATATTGCCCTTAAATTGCAAGGATTGCTGAACGGTTTTCATGTTCAAGTACATCATATCCCCAAATCGCTTATGTGGTTCGGTAAAACGTTCTTTGATCTGAGAGGCACCATTGGATGTCAGCCCAGTGATATTCTTTTTTTTCTGCCCGCAGGCATCCGTCCTGTAAAGAGAAATCTCGAATGTTTAGATGCCCTCTCTGAAGTACATAAAATAAGACAAAGCATAAAAGTCGTCTTTGCAGGTCCGGTACTCGACACCGAATATGCAAAACGGTTCTTTGAGATGTTGGAACATTGTAAAGGCTTTGCATGTTGGATCGAGGCTATACCTACCGAAGCCATGCGTTCTGCTTACAATGGCGCAGATGTAGTACTAAATGCATCGTCATCAGAAGGTTTTTCTAACGTCCTCCTCGAGGCGATGGCATCGGGCAGACCAATCCTTGCATCGGACATACAGAGCAACCGGCTTGCGGTCATTGGCGACAACAGTGATCGGGCATGCGGGTATTTGTTCGATCTTGACAATAAGGCTGATTTTGTTAATAAGGCTGTAAGGCTCATCGATAATGAACGTTTAAGGGAATCACTTGCAGAAAACGGATTGATAATGGCAAGAAAATGGCCTAAGCCCGAGGAAGAGGCAAAAATGCTCGTCGACATATACAAAAAGGCAATTGTACAGCGTTAGAATATATTTTATTTGCAAAACGGTTCAATTATACATAGCTTCTGGATAACGGTTTTCACCGGTATGACTTAATTTTTGGGTTTTACAAAGGTCTCCTACTATGCTTTTATCAATCTCAGCATATCCCTTACCGCCTGATCAAGCCCTGTAAATATCGCCCTCGCTATTATGCTGTGGCCTATGCTCAATTCGTCGATCTCAGGTATCGCGACTATTTCACTGACATTATGATAGTGCAAACCATGGCCTGCATTTACCCCAAGCCCCAGTTCCTTCCCCCGCTTTGCTGCATCAATAACCTTTTTGAGTTCCTTATCCCGTATTACTTCATTTACAGCATCACTGTAAGCGCCTGTATGTATTTCAATCATGTCTGCACCAATCTCTTTTGACACAATAACCTGCTTCTCTTCAGGGTCTACAAAAAGACTTACCTTTATACCCTTGTCCTTCACTGATTCAATAACTTTCTGTATTTTTTTTGAAAGCCCTGCCACATCGAGACCGCCTTCTGTAGTTAATTCTTCACGCTTTTCAGGAACAAGGGTAATCATGTCAGGCTTTATTTCCCTCGCAATACTAACCATCTCATCCGTTGCAGCCATCTCGAGGTTCAGTTTTGTCTTGACCACTTCCCTTAAAATCCTGACATCCCGGTCTTTTATATGACGCCTATCCTCACGCAAATGAACAATAATCCCCGATGCCCCTGCCGTCTCAGCAATACCGGCAGCAAAAATCGGGTCAGGATAATATGTTCCTCGCGCCTCTCTCAAGGTTGCCACATGATCAATATTCACCATGAGCCTTTTCATCAATACCTCCTTAATACAACTTTAATAATCTCTGGTTTTAATCTTTTTACATGCATATCCTTTATGTCCAGAGGGGCATCAACAGTCTCTTCATCTAAAAAGAAGTTTCCTTCAAGCGGAAGCGTCTCTATTGTATCGATCTTTTCCAGTGATTCCTTCGCTCCTTCAACGTAAACAAACTGAGGAGACCATGTTTTTACCCTATAGATTTCTTTCCATTTATTGTCCAACCTTACAATGATTTTAAGTTTTTTTTCTATCGTTCTGCTGAGCTCAACGGTAACAAAGTCTGGTTTTAAAGTATCAAGCCTTAAGCCTTTTGGCATCTGAACATCATTTTCGCTCAGCGTGATGACATGGAGCCCCTCCTTTGCATCTCCTATATTTAATTTAAGTTTTATGTCACGTGCACGAATGCCCTTCAATATCGATACCGGTCCATAAACCGTTACGATTATTTCTTCGTTGTCAACCCTTTTGATGATAAATTCCTTACCAAGATTTTCAAAATCAACCCTTACAGAAAAACTCATCCTCGTTTCACCGACGTGTGAAACAGCAAACCAAAGCATGGTCGCAAGAACGAGAGAAAGTATCTTTAATTTAAAATCCTTAAAGATATATCTTTTTACCAAGCCTGACAAATTTTTTCCCCTTTAGCACTCTACCTAATGGCCATAAAAATCCAAACCATTTTCTCATCCCAACCGTTCCCTCAAAACCCTTTTCAAATCATCGCCGCTCACATTTGTAACGATGTCACCCCCATAGGCATAAGATAACCTGCCGCTTTCCTCCGAAACAACGAACACAAGCGCGTCTGTAACCTCTGTAATACCTATGGCAGCCCTGTGTCTCGTACCAAAACGCTTGTCAATATCGCCTTTAAGGGCTACGGGAAGAATGCAGCCTGATGCCCTTATTCTGCCTTCCCTTATTATCATCGCACCGTCATGCAGAGGAGATTTTGGCTGAAAAATACTTATGATTAACTCTGCATTTACCTCTGCATCAAGCATTACACCTACCTCCATAAACTCCTCAAGTCCGATTTTCCTCTCAATAACAATCAATGCGCCGGTCTTTTTTTGTCCCATGGCAACACAGGCATTACAGAGCTCATCATAGAATAATGTCTCCTTGACATAACTCATCTGCTTAAAAAACGGGCTTCGGCCTATAGCAAGAAGAATCCTTCTTATGTCACTTTGAAAGATAACCACTATTATAAGGACTATGGAACCGACAAAATTGTTAAGAATCCATCCAATGGTAAAAAGTTCGAACTTTTTAGAAAAATAAAATACAAAAAACACTATTATGAAGCCGATGATGATCTGGACTGCCCTGGTACCTTTTATTAACAAGAAAGTCCTGTATATAATAAAGGCAACGAGCAAAACATCTAAAACATCCTGCCATCTCAGTAATTGGATCATGTCACCCACTTTCAATTAATGAATAAAGAACATAGGGCACCGGACATTGAAACTCTCCGTGCTTCAAAGGTATTTTCCCCGACATCAAAAACAAGGCGCAAAAACCTCGGTGTCGTTTAATTATCTGATATTCACTGCTTCCAGGATTCAGCCTTCATTATCGCATCAACAAGCTGGACGGTTTTTTTTGCACTCTTTACATCGTGAACCCTGACAATATCTGCACCATTCCATACAGATATCGCAATGCTTGCAAGCGTTCCTTCTTTTCTTTCTTCCAGAGGGGAGTTTGTTACGTGCCCGATAAAAGATTTCATCGAAGTGCCTATTAGAATGGGCATATCAAATTCCTTGAATACTCTGAGATGTTTTATTATTTCGAGGTTATCTGAGACCCTTTTTCCGAAACCGATACCAGGGTCAAGGATAATGCGATCCTTCTCTATTCCATGCCTATTGGCAAAATTGATACGTTCCTTGAAAAACTCGGATATTTCAGAAATTACATTTTCGTAATAGGGGTTATTTTGCATGTTTTTCGGTGTTCCTTTTATATGCATGATAACTGCCTGTACCCCTGCTTCGCTAACAGTATCGGCCATATACTCATCGAAGGTAAAACCGCTGATGTCGTTCACTATATCTGCCCCGGCATTGCATGCCTCTCTGGCAACTTTCGCCTTACTTGTATCAATCGAAATCGGTATGTAAGACTTGCTCCTTATGCCCTCTATAACAGGTATCACCCTTTTCAATTCCTCTTCAACCGAAACAGGCTCAGATAGCGGTCTTGTTGATTCGCCACCGACGTCTATAATGTCCGCACCCTCATCGACCATGGAAAGTGCATATTTTACAGCTTCCTCGGTTTTATCGTGTTTCCCACCGTCAAAAAAGGAATCGGGCGTAACATTCAGTATTCCCATGATAAGCGGTCTATTTCTGCGTGCTATCACCCGCTTCACTTTTAATTCCCTCAATTATTCTATCGATTTCCTGACCATCGAGGGCCTCTTTTTCAAGAAGCGCATTTGCTAAAGCATTCAATATATCCATGTTATCAACAATAATATTTTTTGCCCTGTTGTAACAGCTTGTTATAATGCTTCTCAATTCCTCATCGATTTCTTGTGCGGTGTTTTCGCTGAAATCCCTATGTCTCCCGATTTCTCTTCCGAGAAATATATGCTCCTCGTTTTTCCCATAATTCAGTGGTCCGAGTTTCTCGCTCATACCCCATTCGCACACCATTTTTCTGACAATTGCTGTGGCCCTTTCAATATCATTTCCAGCCCCAGTAGTCATGTGATTCAACACAAGCTCCTCCGCCACCCTTCCACCAAGCAGAATGGTAACATTATCGAGGAGGTATTCCTTCGAATAGGTATGTCTTTCATCTATGGGAAGCTGCTGAGTTATACCAAGCGCCCTTCCACGTGGGATTATTGTAACCTTGTGTATAGGGTCGGCATTCGGTATCATCTTTGCTACAAGTGCATGTCCTGCCTCATGATACGCCGCGTTCTTCCTCTCCTGCAAAGGTATTATCATGCTTCTGCGTTCAACACCCATAAGGACTTTATCCTTGGCATGCTCGAAATCATCCATATCAATCTCTTTTTTTCCACGCCTTGCAGCCATAAGGGCGGCCTCGTTGACAAGATTCGCCAAATCAGCCCCTGAAAAACCTGGTGTTCCCCTTGCTATAATCGAAAGGTCAACGCTTTTAGCAAGCACTGTTTTTCGTGTGTGGATACCCAAAATCAATTCACGACCCTTTACATCCGGAGTCGACACAACGATCTGTCTGTCAAACCTGCCAGGCCTCAATAACGCCGGATCAAGCACATCTGGTCTGTTTGTAGCAGACATCACAATAACGCCCTCGTTGGATTCGAAGCCATCCATCTCAACAAGAAGCTGGTTTAAAGTCTGTTCCCGCTCGTCATGCCCTCCACCCAAGCCAGCACCTCTGTGTCTGCCAACGGCGTCTATCTCATCGATAAATATTATACATGGTGCACTCTTTTTACCCTGATTGAACAAATCCCTGACACGAGACGCACCAACACCTACAAACATCTCAACAAAATCAGAACCGCTTATGCTAAAAAACGGCACATTTGCTTCCCCGGCTATTGCCCTTGCAAGTAAAGTTTTTCCTGTACCAGGTGGTCCCACAAGAAGCACCCCTTTGGGGATTCTGCCACCGAGTTTTGTAAACTTTTTCGGATCTACAAGGAACTCTATAACCTCCTCCAGTTCTTCCTTGGCCTCCTCAACACCTGCAACATCTTGAAACGTAACCTTATTATCCTTATTCGTGAACAATCTGGCCTTGCTTTTCCCAAATGCCATGGCCTTACCCCCACCAGACTGCATCTGTCTCATGAAAAATATCCATACTGCAATCAAGAGAAGCATCGGGAACCAAGAAATAAAAATATTCTGCCACATGCCAGAATCTTCTTCCGGCTTTGCATTAATCCTCACACCATGCTCTCTGAGCATTTTCACAAGTTCAGGGTCATCAGCTGCATAGCTTTTAAATTCTTTACCGTTTTTATAAGTACCGATGATGTTTTTACCCTGAATTGTTACGGAAATAATATTATTCGACTGAACGGCTTCGACAAAATCACTGAAGATGACAGTATCATAAGCCTTTTTCGGCTTGTAGTATATGTTGAATATAAAAAGGCCGAAAAGTACGATGAACAGCCAGATAAAAAGGTTACGGTTCAAAGGATTTGTGTTTGGATTTTTCACAACGCATCTTTTTACCATAAAACCCCTTTGTTATCAATGTATAAAGTTGATATCGCAGGACTCGGAATGTTAAGAGCTGCTGTAAATGCCACCCCACATTCATTGTAAATAAATTTTGGCCATAACGCACTTCAGATGTGTTTTAATCCATTCAAAAAAGCACCACTCTATGGGCTTATGGAAATTAAGCAAAGTTTTGCTTGACTTAGACACGTAAAATGTATTAATTTAAGCAAATTTTTGACAGGGTGAAGTTTTTATGAAAACGTATTTTCCAAAAGAAGGCGAAATAACCAAAAACTGGTACCTGGTAAATGCTGAAGGGGTTGTTCTCGGAAGGCTGGCAGCACAGGTAGCTGCAATATTAAGAGGCAAAACTAAACCGACATATACACCACATGCCGATACAGGTGATTTCATTATTGTCGTTAACGCAGAAAAGGTTAAGCTTACCGGTAATAAGTTAAACGATAAACCTTATGAAAGACACAGCGGTTATCCGGGCGGCCTAAAGGTGGTTAACGCAAAAACCATGCTCCAAAGGAAACCGGAAGACGTCATAATGTTGGCGGTAAAAGGTATGCTCCCGAAGAATATCCTTGGGAGACAAATGCTCAAGAAATTAAAGGTTTATAGGGGGAGCAACCATCCCCATAAAGCTCAAATGCCAAAGGAATTAGATATAAAGGAGGTACGAGGTGCCTGAAAAGAGGTACTATGCTACCGGTAAAAGAAAAACTGCAGTAGCAAGGGTATGGATAAAACAAGGTGAAGGAAACTTTTTAATTAACGGCAGGGTTCTAAATGACTATTTTCCTGTTGAAGAATTAAAGATAATGGTTAATAAGCCGTTCTTGCTGACTGGCAACGCAGGAAAATTCGATGTAATCGCAAATATCTATGGCGGTGGGATCCCCGCTCAGGCATGGGCATTGGCTCATGGCATCGCAAAAGCACTTCTCGAGTTTAACGTAGGCTTAAGAACAACCCTCAAAAAGCAAGGGCTAATCACAAGGGACCCGAGGGCAAAAGAGAGGAAAAAGTACGGCAAAAAGGCCGCAAGGGCGAGCTTCCAGTTCTCAAAGAGATAATCCTTCTATGCTGAATGTCGGTATTATAGGGGCTACCGGATATACAGGAGTAGCCCTTATTTCTTTACTTATAAATCACCCACTCGTAAACATTACGCTTGTAACATCAAATACCTATAAGGGAAAAAGGTTATCCGATATATTTCCGCTTTTTAGAGGACTGTTCGAAGAAACGCTCGTTCCGACAGACGAAGACCATCGTGATAAATGCGATGTATATTTTCTGTGCCTCCCGCATGGTACATCGATGGAAACGGCAAAGAACTTATTTAACGACAGATCCGTGCTGATAGACCTAAGCGCTGATTTCAGATTCGAAGACCTCACAATATATGAAAAAACCTATGTGAAACACATTGCAGCCGAACTCGTAAAACAGGCAGTTTTTGGCCTCCCTGAACTATACAGGGACAAAATAAGAGGTGCAAAAATTATCGGAAACCCAGGCTGTTATCCGACATCTGCCATATTGGCTCTATACCCTCTCTTGAAAGAAGGTCTTCTAAGCGGTGACATCTTTATTGACTCAAAATCCGGTGTAAGCGGGGCAGGAAGAGATACAAAGATAGGGAGTCTCTTCTGCGAGGTGTCCGAGGGTTTTAGGGCTTACAACGTTGGCTTGCATAGACACGAACCAGAAATACAAAAAGAGGTGAGAAAATTTCAGGACTTAAAGGTCATGTTTACACCACATCTACTGCCGATGAACAGGGGGATCCTCTCAACAACATACAGCAGACTGAAAAGCCTTCACAAAACTTCAGATATTTTGGATTTATATAGAACAACCTATAAAAACGAACCATTTATCAGAATCATGGACGAAGGTATTTATCCTGATACGAGGTTTACACGTTTTTCAAATTTATGTGATATAGGCCTCAAGGTATTTGAAGACGGCAGAATCGTTATTATTTCGACAATCGACAATCTCATCAAGGGCGCTTCGGGCCAGGCCATTCAGAACATGAACGTAGCAGTAGGCTTCGAGGAAACCCTCGGACTTAAAACACCACCACAATTTCCCTGATTTCCAGCGGCACTTTAAAAACGACCGTATCTATGCTATAATAGACCTATGAAACCAATTTGCACAAATAGGAAAGCCTATCACGATTACCATATAGAGGAAACCTTCGAGGCTGGGATTGTTCTTACCGGAACAGAGGTCAAATCCCTTCGTGAAGGAAAGGCAAATCTGAAAGATAGTTTCGCCAAAATCAAAGACGGCGAGCTTTTTCTTGTAAACGCTCATATAAGCCCTTATTCATGCGGCAATATATACAACCATGAGCCAAAGAGGGAACGAAAACTTTTGATGCATAAACGGGAGATCAACAGGCTCTTCGGTAAGGTTAAAGAAAGGGGCTACACGCTGGTTGCACTCTCCATGTATTTTGATAAAAGAAACAGGGCAAAGATGGAGATTGCCCTTGCAAAAGGCAAAACCCTTTATGATAAAAGGGAAAGCATAAAACGCAAAGACGAAAAACGTCTTACCGAAAGGGAAATGAGATTGAGATGAAACAACATCAGCATGAAGGTTTATTTGTTTTACAATCTCATAAATACCCTTTGCTCTATATTGATGAAAAGGGGGCGAAAAGGCTTCGACAGGGAAGCAAGGGTCAAAGAGGCATGCCGGGTTACTGCTTACCCGCAAACAAGCGGACATAAACACAACTGCAGACTCTTTTGAGTACGCATTAGCCGCGTAACGCGGCTACATCATCCGGACTTTCTGCCTGCTTTAAGTCCGTGTATGGTGTGATACAAGCAGGATAGTCCAGCCTGAAGCCTATGGGGCTGGATGAAAATTATAGGCTGGAACGATGAAAAACCTGTCAGCGGGTGTTTCACCGTTTGAGATTCAAAACACTGACTAAGCATGTAGGCTCTTTGAGGTCTTCTTTTTTGGACGTGGGTTCGATTCCCACCGCCTCCACCATATAAGTTATTAATATTAATTGATATTTACTTGCCATTAGTCACTTCTATTTCACTTCTATTCATCAGCTTTATTTGCTTCTTTCTTGAGTTTACAACATCGTCAAATTTTGCAACTTTTAGATGTAAATATTTTTTGAGACCTTTGCAAAATCCAAAAATTAAGTCATACCGGTGAAAACCGGTATCCAGAAGCTATCTAATTTACTGGATTCCTGCTTTCGCAGGAATGAAAATAAAGTGCAATTACAGCACTTTTGCAAGGTCTCTTCTTTATGATTCTATGCCGCCACATATACGCTCTGCCCAGCCCCATAATACGAATCATACACGTGCTGGTAAACAAAATCGCATTTTTGCCTAAAAACTTCAGGGGTATAGCTTCTCGGTAATTCTTTGTCCAATACCGTCTGTATCGTGTAGAGCACATCAGCCCTTGCCTGTTGCCTCTTTCGCCAGTCAAGAACAAGTTTTTCCCTCTTTAACACTCCCAGCAAGTCTTTCGCCGCCACCTTTACCTGATTTTTCTCCTTGTTTGTCAGACCAGGTTTATAGAGCAAGTCAAAGAGCGCCAATTCTTCCTCTGAGGATAGATTTTCTGAGATTTTTCTTTGTTCCTCTTTGTTCAATTCTTTTGCAAAAATAAGGAGTTTGTCGAAGAATATCTCAATATTGATTGCCCCTGAGTTGTATTCATCTATCATCTGTTGAAATTTTTCCGTAAGGTTGATGCGTGTCCTATTGAGCCTTACCATTTTGGTCAATTTGCTGTTGATAGCCCCCTTTAGCTTCTCAGTCTCGATATGCTTTTCACTTTCCATGAATTTTTTCTTCAATGCATCAAAATCAATTAGGCTTAAATCAATCGGCTTCTGAACACCTTCAATGATATATCCTTCCGCTGCTATTGATTCATCGAGTAGTTTTTCGACCTTTCCCATGACCTCCGAAATATCCACATCAGGCGAAAGGGCATTTATCTTTTCCGCCATAACATAAAAGAGGGCGCAGATTTCCGTAAAGTTCCGTGCTTTCGGGTCAGGAAGAATCGCCTTATAAAGCTTTCTTACATTTGTTTCCAAAAAAAGGTATTTTTTCTTTGATTCATCGTTAATCAGGATCGCATCTACCGCCTCATCGAGCATTTTAATCTTTTCCAGCTTTCCTGCCCTGCCTATCATTCCAGTATCAATACCCTTTTCTTTGCAGAAGGTTTTTGTATCAGCAACAGCTTTCTGTAATTCCTTGACAAGTTCTTCCTTTGGCTTAACGGGTGTATCGCCTTCCTCTACCCCTCCGCCACTCGATGAGCCGTAAATTGCCAATGCCTTCTGGAGATTTCTGAACACACCGACATAATCCACAATCAGACCATTCGGCTTATCCTTGAATACCCTGTTTGCCCGTGCAATTGCCTGCATTAGTGTATGATTTTTCATGGGTTTGTCGAGGTATATAGTGGAGAGGCATTGAACATCAAAGCCTGTCATCCACATGGCACATACAAAGACTATTCTGAAAGAATTATCAGGGTCTTTGAATTTTGTGGCAAGGTCTTCATCATTCATTCTTTTGCGATGCGAAATAATATCGAGACCAAGTTTGTTGAATTTATCCATCTCATTCTGTTCGCTGCTTACCACAACCGCCATGTCGGTTTTTTCCATGAAGGTAATTTTTTCCTTTAAGCCCTCTCGTTCCCCACCGCTTTTTACATATGCCAAGTCCGTCTTCAATCTGTTTATGTATAATTTCCAGTGCTTATGCACCTTGTCATACATCTTCACCGCAGTTGGTTTATCAACAGACAAAACCATTGCCTTGCCTTGATAGCCCCTACCCATGAAATGCTCCACGATATCTTCCGCAATTCTTTCAAGCCTGTCATCTCTTGTGATGATATGATATTGCCGTGAGAACTCCCGTTCCAGCTTCTTCTCCTGCTCATCATCAAGCATGGATTCTTCAATGATTTTCTGAAAATCCTCATTCAAATCATCATTGGTAAGCTGTACCTCCGGTATCCTGTTCTCGTAATAAAGAGGAACTGTTGCCCCGTCATCAACAGACTGTTTAAAATTATAGATGCTTACATAATCGCCAAAGGTCTTACGTGTAAGTTCCTCTCCCACAATCAAAGGTGTTCCTGTGAATGCTATGAACGCTGCATTGGGGAGCGCAGTCCTCATATTCATTGCAAGGGTATCATATTGTGAACGATGAGCCTCATCAGTCATCACAATAATATCAGACCTGTCAGATAGCTTCGGGAATGCCTCTCCCCCCTCCGTTCCAAACTTCTGTATGAGCGTAAAGATGTTGCGATGGTCTTCTTTCAGAAGCTGCTTCAGATGCTCCCTGCTTTCCGCATGGACTTCATTTTCTATGACAGCACCAACAGAGGCGAAGTTCTCATAAATCTGTCTATCGAGTTCTCTTCTATCTGTCACAATGAGAAATGTGTAATTGCCCTTAAACTTCCTCATGACCTTCTGTGAGAAAAACACCATTGAAAAACTCTTGCCGCTTCCCTGCGTATGCCAAAATACGCCAAGCCTGCCCTGGTTCTCTTTAATCTTTTTAAAAGATTCTATTGTGTTGTTTACGCCGATATATTGATGATTTTTAGCCATAATTTTGATGAGGGAGCCGCCTATATCCTGATAGAGGATGAAATGCTCAAGGAGGTCTATGAATCGGTTTTTCTCACATGTCCCCTTGATGATGGTCTCAAGCGAAACAACCCCTTCTTCACCTTCGCTATTGATTTTTTTCCATTCACTGAAATGTTCAAAATTTGCAGTAATCGAGCCTATCCTGCTTTGAGAGCCGTTTGAAACAATAATAAATGCGTTGTACCAGAATACCTGAGGGATGGTATCTTTATAGTCTTTAATGTTGTCTTTAAAGGCATTTTCAAGTTTTTTGTGGACTGCCTTCAGTTCAATAAATATTAGGGGCAACCCATTCACAAATCCAACAAGGTCAGCCCTTCTTTTATACATCTCGCCTGTTATCCATAGCTGAGAGGCAAGGAAAAAGTCGTTGTTTTCAGGATTGTCAAAATCAATGACCTTGACGGTTTCGGTTTCTTCTTCCCCGTCATCCTGGCGTATATCGACCCTTACTCCATCCCTCAGCATCTTATAGACTTCCTTGTTGGCGACAACCGGATTGAGTGAGCTACGGTCTCTTGTAAGTTCCTCAATAGCAAGGATAATGGCTTCGTTGGGTAAATCCGGATTGAGCTTTTGAAGAGCATCTTTTAATCGCGGAATAAGGACTACATCGGAAGGGGTTTCCCTCCCAAGCGTCCCGCCTGTCCCGAATGTCTCGTTGAAACAGTTTATATGCTTATATTTGAGGGATTTAAAGAGTTCTATTGCGGGCTGCTCAATTAGATAATCTTCAGAATAACCTTTAACCATGAATTAACCTGTTTAACTTATTGTAATTAAAATGACTTGACATATTTTTCACATGATATATAATACATATAGCTCATCTGCCACGTGTAGAAGGAGTAACGATGCCGTCCTTATGGGCGGCATCAGCATTTTTATACGCTTCATACTCCTTTTTCATCTTCTCTTTTGTGTGTTTTTTCGTGACCAGATATGCTGTCCATAGAACCACATAGCCTTTGCGCTTTGCCAAAACAACCAGATAATCTACCTCTTCGTGCCAAATACAGACCCGCTTTTCATTTCTTCGTTCGTTTTCCCAAACCTTTATTCCCATTTCTTCACAATGTTCAATTAAAGCTTTTACCCAGCGTATTCTTTCGCATCTCCTTAAGTCCGGAGATCTGTTTTCTTCAATGTTTCCCTCAGAGATAAGATGCCAGAAAGTTGCCTCCTTCCCTTTAACTACCGGATGGCGTTTCAGAACAATCTTATTGCCTTTGTAAAGGACGGCATTTTCAATGAAGTCTTTTTTGAAGAATGCATATAAGGCTTCCACATAGCTCTCCCAATCACCGTCATAATCCTCAAGTGGCAAGAGAGGAGGCAGCCATTCCGGTATAGGACTCACCCTTGCACCTCAGAAGGATGCCACCGAAACAGATTTACCTTATTTTCCCGCAACAACGTTGTTCTTGTCAGGTCATAGCCGGAGCGCTTCCGTATTCGATCAACAATGCCTGCCTTCGCTTCGCTTGCTGAAAGGTCTCGATTCACATAAGATATGGCGCCAATCAGCAAATCCGTCAATTGCATGATCTCAACCTCGTGAGAATGGACGGTTTGCACCCACTCTATGATCTGTTGAGAAAAATCATACATACTGTTACTCAAGATTTCGCGCAGTTTCTTGATTTTTGAACCACTCCTTGTGTCTTTAATGTCAATATAAATCCTGTAACGGTCTTTTGGGCTCAAGATGACTTTCAATAAATTAAAATACATCTTATAGTACCAGTCATCATGACTCTGCTTTAAAGCCTCATGCTGTAGCTTAGATTTGTCAGGAACAATTAGGGCGCGAAAGCACAAATCATCATTATCGAAAAAATAATCAATTAAATTCAGATACATCTCCTTTTTTGCAGGCGATACCTTTGACCACTTTATCTCAAACCCTGATTTCATCCCATAATCAGCTTTGATTTTACGAATATCAACAGAAATATCATGTGTCGTTCCCAGAGGACACCAAACAGCGCCAAGAACCATTACCTGCTGGCGGTCGTTCTCCAGGTGACAACTTTCATCACAATAGATGTTATACGTCTGGTTCATTAAGGTCTCCTGCCTGAATGTCAAGATTTTCCACATAAATCTCACCGCTTATGAGCTTAGGGAGGAGGAGGTCACGGGTCTTGCGAAGATTGTCGATTTTTTCCTGCAGTATTTGAGCTTGCAGGCGGAGAGGGTATGCGAAATTTTCAAATCGTTCCATTAACCCTTTGGGCGGCATCGGAATAAGGAGTTTGACAATACCTTTAACATTTAGGCTGTCCATTATTGTTCCTCTGTCTACTTTGGCAGCTCTTTCCTTGTCCATAAAAGGTGACCGCAAGTATTCAATTAGAAAGGTTGGCGAGACTCCTTCCTTTATTGGGCGAATCGCAGTCATGTTTCTGCCAATTGCCGCTTTGACTCCTCGAGGAATTTGAGCAAAGTCACCAACTCGTCCCACATTTGTTATTACACAGTCTCCTTCAACCACCTCTATATTCCTTGTCCACATTCGGTAGTCTTTTTCGTTGATAAAATATTTCTTGCTTAAATCAAGCCTTCCTTCACCCTTTATATTCCAGATATGTAATAAAAAACCATATTGCTCATCCGGAGTAGTAACTTCTGACGGTTTCTTGCTATGAAGGCAATCAACCACTCGACTGACCTGGCTTAATTCCACTATTCTCCACCCTTCCGGTATCATGCCCAGTTCTGATTCGATCATTTTCACTTTTTCATGGCCGGGGAAGCGGAATTTGACGAACCATTCCTCATAAATCGTCTTTGCCATCTCCTCCAAAATCTTGATGCGGCGGGTATTGTTTTCAATCAGGTCATCATAGGTGGAGAGGATGGATGCGATTTTTTCCTGCACTGGTAAATCGGGAAGCCAAATTTTCGCTCTCGCAAAAGTTTCAGTATCAACAGCAGGATAGGCGGCTCCTCTTACATTTGCCGATAGGTAATCCGTGAACTTTTGGTTAGTAACTGTATAGTAGAGGAAACGGCTATTAATTTTGTTATTTGGGCGAAGTACGGCAAATCCAGTAGAAACAACCATGTTTTTAGGTGGATTTTTTATATATAGGAACGACCTCAAGTTGGGTCTTACCATAGCGATAATAGTGTCGCCATGTTCGACTAAACGTTTTGCCCTGCTCGGTGCTTCAGCAAGCAACATGTGAGTTGAACCACTAAAAAAACCTGTGCCAACAGATGATATATCAATATATTCAATCTCATCATAGGGATATTGCTTGGTGATTGATGTAGGATTTATCTCTAATACCACACCTAGGTTGGTAATAAATTCTCTATCCATAATATTTAATCTAACAGCTTACCAATATGCTCTGCTATCTTCTCCTCCAGTTCCCTTGCCTCAAGATTCAGCCTTTCCAACTCTTCATTCAACTCTTCCAGTCTCTCATAAAAATCAAAATCATCCCCTGCCTTTTCTGTCACTCCCACATACCGTCCCGGATTGAGAGAGTATCCTTGCCCCCTGATTTCTTCAATAGTTGCTACCTTGCATAGCCCTGCAACATCCCGATATTTGCCATCATGGAACTGCTCGTCCAACATTGTTTTACTGCCGTTTTCTGTTTCTATTTCTTCGCCCCGGTAGAGCCTCACGATATTTGCAATGAATTCAATCTGTTCCGGTGAAAATTCCCTGTGGGCACGGTCTATTTGTGTGTAGATATTGCGGGCATCTATGAAAAGGATTTTGTCTTTGCGGTCGGTGTTCTTTTTGCCCTTATCCAAAAACCATAATGTACAGGGTAATGTAACGGTATAGAAAAAATTGGAGCCGATGGCTATCATTATATCTACAACATTATCCTCTATCATCTTCTTTCGTATCTCAAGCTCGGATTGTCTTGCATCGGCTGCTGAATTTGCCATGACAAAGCCTGCCCTGCCCGTGTTGTTCAGGGCGCTCAAGAATATCTGAATCCAGAGATAATTTCCATTGTCGGGTTTAGGGATGCCGTATGCAAATCTTCTGTCATCCTTAATCTTCTCTTTGTCTATGCCATTTACATTAAAGGGAGGATTAGCCATGACAAAATCAAACCTGCCGAATGAATTATGCATATCCTCATAATAGGTATTCCCCTGTTTTATATCTCCCGATAAACCATGAACAGCAAGGTTTGTCTTGCAGAGCCGAACAGTCTCAGCCACCTTTTCCTGCCCAAAAATAGATATTTCGGCGTTAGGATTCTTCTTATGCCGCTCTATAAACTTTGCACTCTGTACAAACATGCCTCCCGACCCGCCTGCTGGGTCATAAAGTCTTCCATGATAGGGTTCTATTACTTCAACGATTAGTTTAACGATAGATGTAGGGGTAAAGAACTCACCGCCTCGCTGACCCTCTGCCATAGCAAATTTACCGAGGAAATACTCATAAATCTTCCCGAACACATCCCCTTCTATATCCATTGTAATGCCGGAGAAATTTTTTAAAAGGGCGATGAGGACATCATTATCAAGTCTGTTGTAGGTTTTGGGGAGCACATCTTTAAGGTCTTCATTCTCTGCCTCTATCGATTTCATGGCATCATTAATCGCTTTGCCGATATTCTCGCCTTCGGGGAGATTTAATAGATAAGAGAACCGGGCATTATCGGGAAGAAAGAGCACGCCTTTTGCCTGATACTCTGCCTTTGTAATGCCTATCCTGCTTTCAGTATTCTTCTTTTGCTTCTTGATTTCATTGTCTATAATGGTGAATTTATGGTCTGCATAACGGAGAAATATAAGACCCAGAACAGGCAGGGCATATTCTGATGATTTCAATCTGGAATTTGCCCTCAACTGGTCTGCCGCTTCCCAGAGCTTCTTTTCTATCTCGTTATGATTACCAGCCATAATTTGATATTTTTTCCCCCATCGTCATTAACTTTTATGGTAATGAAGAACCCTGACCGAATTCTACACTATTTAAATTAAATTTGTGAATAAAAAACCTTCCGAAAACAGTTTGCAAAATTTGATGTATGATGCTTTTCGTGGATACCAAAGTTGATGGACAATACAGAAACGGAGGTATCAGGATAGATTAGATTCCAAATGCAGTTTGAACAAAGGAGCTCAAGGAAGAAGCGGCAAGGATTATATTTGAGAGTCAACTACAATCTTCTGTCTAACCGCATCTCATCAAGGCTACCGATCCACTTGAGTTTTCCCCGGAAAACCTTTATTTTTTTCTGACCGTTTACCTGTACTAATAGTTTTAGACCCTCTTCTATGGCTTTTTTCTTTGTTTTAATTCCTGATATCTTGAGAGCTGATTCCATCGAGTCGTCATCGATCACCACATTTGTTCTCATTATCGACCTTTCAAATTTTGCTTCAAGTCTCTGTAGTAGTTCTCGTGAGGCCCAATCATTACCAGTTCCAAATCATCACCGATCTTTCGGTAGGCAAGCAAGAAGAGGGTTGTTTTGAAATTGAATTTATGAACGAATACGCCTCTCAGGTCACCCTTCTTTTCTTCCCCTATAGCGGGATTATCGGCAATCCTTTTTACTTCTTGATCCAGAGCTTCTTTTTCGGACTTTGACATCTTCTTTACTTTCTTCTCGAAGGAGGCGGACTGATAGATTTTCATATGGGACTACCCGAACTTGTATTCGGTCTTCTCATTTTCATTCAACTCATCCAGCCCAAGCAGGATCTCCTTTATCAGCGAGTACGGCAGATCAGGGTTTTCCTCGACACACTTGCCCAAATGTGCCCAATGCTCAATTTGGCCGGCTAAAGATCTGTGGTCGATCCGCCCAAATCTTCTTGCTTCCTCTACAAGCTCCTTAGATATTCTTACTGCAGTAGCCATGTTTTATCCTCCAAAAGTCTATGTTGCAATATGTACTCATTATATCTCACAATGAAGCATAATGCAACTATGTACTTCATTTACGTTTTTTGGAGGATAACGAAAAACTGAGCCAGAGACAGGTTTTGTTGCTGATTGGCTCCAGCGATTCGTTATGCACTTTTTTCATAATGTGTAGCGTACCAGTCTATAACCTGTCTTATCATCTTTTGATAAGAGGTGTTATTTTTCTTGGCCTCTTTTTTAAAAAAACTTACACTCGATTTCTTCAGTGAAATGGTAACTTTAACATTTTCTTCCTTAATCACCAACTGGTCCGGCGGTGGAAGAAAGTCTTTTATTATTCTCAAATTGTCCATTGGTTCTTCAGTGTATATTATTTTGGTTTTCATATATCTTCCTCTCTTTTCTCCAATACCCTGCACCATAGATTCGAATAACGTTGCCACGGTATGTAAACCTGACGGTCATAATTCCGCCGCCAACGCGTCCGATACAGTAGTATCTGTCTTCTTCCGAACTGTGCGCGATGTCTTCTGCAATAACACGGTGAGGGTCAAGGAATGCTTGTTGAGCAACGACAAATGGAACATTATGCTTTTGCCTGGTTTTCCTTATCCTTTTCTTCGTCCCACTCAAATCTTGTTTTTATCACAGACACATTATATCAAAGACTTATATTAATAGACAATATAAAAGTATGGTATATTATATGGGCGCATTCATTTTTTGCATAACAAAAAGCTGAGCGGAAGCCGGGTTTTTCGGCGATCCGTTTCAGCGAAGAGTTAGGACTCCTCGCTTCCGCTCAGGACAAAATCTCCATCCGCATTTTTCTTGAGGGTGATCCTGTCGCCCTTTGCCAATCCGATTTCCTCCAGAACATCAACAAGCCTTGCCTTTTCTCGTCCAGTGCCCTTCCTTAGCACAGAAGACAACCACACCACGCCTTTTTGGGTTTCGTGAATACCTGCTTCATATGTCGTCTCCCAATGACCAAGAAAATTGGTTTCTTATGCCCACATTCATGAGGCAGGGCATCTGCACTGTCCTTGATGAAATATAGTTCGCAAATCTCCTTATTGTCGGTTTTGTAAACACATTGGCTTGTTATGGAGCCTTCAACCAAGGCCTGATTTATATCGTCATAACTAGAGAGAAGGTATTTATGGCTTTACTGCCAGATAGTCTGAAAGACGCTTTACCTGAATTCCAACTTTTCTTGTAGAGAAAAAGTTTGTTAATGAAAAATATGTTCCATTTTATGCGTTAAGGGTCAGTCAGTTTCTTGGCCATAAAAACGTTGAGACCACCATGATCTATACACATGTCATAAAAAATATGGCGAACGCATCGAAAAGCCCACTTGATATGTTGGGTAGTGTTGGGCTAATATCTGAGTAATGAATCCTGTTACTTTAATCATCGATTATGTGCCTAATTCTGGGCAGAAAACAACCATCCAACATATCGGTTCATCACAGTTCGTTTCTGAAACCATCCTTATCTCACCCGAAAGACTTGATATCACCTTCCCAAAAACCAGATTATTGCAGGGCGTGTCCTTCAACGAAGGCAGTGTATTGAACCATATCTGTGACACTGTGGACACCGACTACATCCTCTTTCTTAAAAGCGCACATGAAGTGTCAATCGACTCAAAAGCTCTGTCAGGCATGATGGCGACGGCTGAAAAAATGAGAGCAGGGATGGTCTACTGCGATTTCTATGACCAAAACAAAGAAGGAAAGCGGCTACACCCCCTAAATGATTATCAACCGGGCAGTATCCGGGATGATTTTGATTTCGGCGCCATGATGCTTTTCTCAACAAAGGCCTTAAGGGCTGCCATAAAAAAATATAGGGCTATACCCCCTGTGAGATTTGCCGGACTATATGATATTCGCCTCAAGGTCTCCATAGACAATTTTCTATATCACATTAACGAGCCGCTCTATTCTGTTATACAAGATGACCAGCATTTTGTAGGGGAAAGGCATTTTGCATATGTCGATCCAAAAAACGCCGATGTCCAAAAGGAGATGGAGGCTGTTTTCACGGATTATTTAAGGAAAATAGGTGCTTACATTCCATATGAACGTCTCAAAAACACAGAAGATACAAAAAATGCATTTCCTGTTGCGGCATCTGTTATTATCCCTGTGAAAAACAGAAAAAGCACGATTGCAGATGCAGTAAAAAGCGCCTTGACACAAAAAACTGATTTCCCCTTCAACATTATTGTTGTGGACAACCACTCGACAGACGGGACTACACCTGTTCTTGCTGGCTTAGCCGAAAAACACCCTGTCGTTCAACATATTATACCGGCAAGAACTGACCTTGGCATAGGCGGATGTTGGAACGAGGCACTGTATTCGCCATCTTGCGGCCGCTATGCGGTTCAGCTCGATTCAGACGACCTATACAGCAGTCCTTATACACTCCAGAAAATCATCGATATGCTGCGGCAGGGCAATTATGCCATGGTGATAGGCTCATATACCATTGTTGATTTCAATTTGGAGGAAATACCTCCGGGGTTAATTGACCACCGCGAATGGACCGATGAGAATGGTCATAACAATGCCCTGCGCATAAACGGTCTCGGCGCACCACGCGCATTTGATACAAATATCATCCGTAGCATCGGTTTTTTGAATGTAAGCTACGGTGAAGACTATGCGGCTGCGCTTAGGATATGCCGGGAATACCGCATCGGTAGGATTTTTGAGAGCCTCTATCTTTGCAGGCGCTGGCAGGGAAACACAGATGCCTTACTCTCTATTGGAGATGCTAACCACAACAACGCCTTCAAGGACAAGGTTCGAACAGATGAAATACTTGCGAGACAGATGATGATGAAAGGATTCGAGGGGTCGAGGGGTCCAGGGTTTAAGACCTGATTTTCGATATTCGATGTACGATATTCGATGTCCGGCTTTTAAGGCTGGAAATGAAAAGTCCGGAGTAGCGTGAAAGGATGAAACAGCAAAAAATATATGCCTCTTTTGATGGAAGTCAAAACAGGGAAAACCTTTCGGAACTCTGTCTTGAGCTTTTGGCAGAGCAAAAAAAGACATGGCCTGAACTCCAAAAGGCTTACGAGTATTTGAAAAACATCAAGGTAAGGGATTTGCACTGCACAGGATTTTCAGTCAAGATTCAACACAATCCAGGAAGAGTTAGAAGCAGCACGGCTAATATCGATAATGCCCATATAAATAGTCGTCCATGCTTCCTCTGCATAAACAATCTCCCTGAGCCACAAAAAGGCATCCTCTATCGGGATGCGTATCTGATACTTTGCAATCCGGCGCCTGTATTCCCTTCACATCTCACCATCTCATGCTTATACCACCGCCCCCAGGCGATAGCCGAACATGTCGATACCCTAATCCAGCTTGCCGTTGATTTAGGCAAACAATGGGCAGTACTATACAACGGGCCGAGATGCGGCGCCTCCGCACCAGACCACCTTCATTTTCAAGCTGTTCCGTCCGGTTTAATGCCTATAGAAAAGGAAAAATCAGATGAGAAAAGATTTTTTATAATCAGAGAAATTGATGGTGTCACGATATCCCGCATACACGATTTTGGCAGAGAGGTTATAACGCTTGTAGGTGAAAACAAACCAAACATTGTAAGCGTCTTTAAATGCATATTGACAGCGCTTACGAAAATGCTCCTGACAGACGATGAACCCATGATAAATGCCATCGTTCAGAACAATGAGAAAAGCCTCCGTTTTTTTATATTTCCCCGTGCAAAACACCGTCCCGAAGCCTTCTTTGGGACTGGCGCTGATCGGATTCTGGTAAGTCCTGCGGTGATTGAAATGGGCGGCGTTATTATAACCCCTATCGAAAAAGACTTTGAAAGGCTCGGTGCATCGGATGTGGAAGACATCTACAAGGAGGTTTCACTCGGAAAGGACGTCATTTATGAAATCCTCTCAATGTACGCATAACTTTCAAAAGAGAGGCGATTACAATGAATACGATACAGCATATAACGAATCATAAGCAAAAAGAAAGGCAATTCCTGCATCTTCTCGGAGACGCCCTTTATATCGGGACCTTCGGCTATGGAGGACCTGCGGTTCTGGCATTGGCAGAACAAAGGCTGGTGCACAAAAAAGGCATTATCAACGAAAAGGACTTCATGGATACATTGGCGCTTATACAGATTCTTCCCGGCGCCATCGGCGTAACGCTGATGGGACACATCGGTTATCAGGCAAAGGCTCTTTGGGGCGCTATTCTCGTACCGGCAGTTTTTGCGCTGCCATCCTTCGTCTTTATCACACTGCTCTCCTGGGCATATTTTAGATTCGGCAACCTGCCGTTCGTCAAATCCATGTTTACCGGACTTGGCGCCCTTGTTGTCGCTTTGCTTGTAAACGCATCGCTTCTTATTGGACGATCTGTCTTTAAAAGGATAACATACAGGGAATACAGAAGTATTATAATCTCGGCATTTACCTTTATAGGCTTTCATTTGCTGCATTTTGACGTAATATGGCTGATTCTGTTTTCAGGTCTTCTCGGTTTTCTGTTTTTCTATTTTACTGATGACCCTCAAGATACTGCCACACTTAATCAAAAAGCGGTCATGATATCTGATATTGGCGCAAAACCTTCTGCACCTATATACTATATTAAACATTATATCCCTGTCGTTATGCTTTTTTTTATTGCAATCGTCGCTTGCTTGTTTTCACCAATAGTTGCCGATATTACACTCACCTTTCTGAAGATAGGCGCACTTGGTTTTGGTAGCGGCTTTACTGCCATCCCCCTTATAAAGGGCGTTGTCGTTGACCAACTGAACTGGGTGAGCGCCTTACAATTCCGTGATGGGATTGCGTTGGGTCAGATTACCCCTGGACCGGTGTTCATTACCGCCTCATTTATCGGCTACCGCGTTGGAGGTATCATCGGGGCATTTATGGCTGCACTTTCCGTTTTTACACCTTCCGTGGTTGCCATTGTTTTTTTAAGCAGTATACATAGTAAAATAGGTTCTCTTAAGATTGTGCGCGTAACAATAAAGGGGTTTCTATCCGGTTTTTTCGGTTTGTTGATCGCAATAACCTTTCATTTTGGATTCGATTCAATTATTGACTGGAAAACGTTGGCTATCTTTGCGATATCACTCTTTTATCTCCTTTTTTTAAAAAAGGACACGATCTGGCTGATACTGGGGACGATAGCGATTTCCCTGTTGCTTGTGTAAGGTTCTTTTAAATAAACATGAGAATATCTCATTCACACACATACACCTTTCCGTTTATCACAGAACGTATCGCCTGAATAAGTTCCTCGAATGCCCTGTGTTTAACTATGTATCCCATGGCACCGGCCTTGATTATTTCCCTGGACAAAATCCTTGTAGCATACACGGACATACATATCAAACGTATGCCAGGCATCATGTTGATAACCTTCTTGATCTCCTCAGAACTGTTCATACCGGGTTTGTCTATTTCCATTACAACTATATCAGGGTTTACCGAACCGATAAGATCGGGAATGTCTGTGATGTTATTGGTCTCAGCAATGATTTCCATATCGTTTTCTTTCTCAATGATCGAACGTAGACCCTTTCTGATGATTTCATGGTCATCAGCAAGAAGAATTTTTATAGACATGCCGTTTCCTTCAGTTTTTAAAAAAATATACCTATGCCATCAACAAAACCATATTTAGCGAAAAAAGATGAATGTTATAATGATAAACACAGGTATAAGAAACGCAACTGCCCACATCATATAACCGAAAAATGAGGGCATATTCACACCGTTTTCTTCACATATCGCCTTTACCATGAAGTTAGGACCGTTGCCTATGTATGTATTGGCACCCATGAATACTGCACCTACAGATATTGCCTTCAAAAATATCTCGGGTACCCCCACTACCAGATTAGAAACGATGTTTTGCATTTGGGCTACACTCTTTGCCGCAGTCATAAAAATCAGATAAGTAGGTGCATTATCAAGAAGGCTGGAGAGTATACCGGTTGCCCAGAAAAATTTCCATGGCATATCAATGCCAAGTTGACTGCCGCTCTGTTCGAGTATCTTCATGGCAGGCACCATTGTCACAAATATTCCTGCAAAAAGTATGGCCACCTCCTTGATAGGGTGGTATGTATATGCATTCTCCTCCCTTAATGCAACGGATGTAAAATATATTGACAATCCCGCAGCTACTATCATGATTATTTCCCTGATGATGTTAGGTGTAAAAAGAGAGGCAATTACCATACCGAGAAAGATGAAGTTCTTCTTTCCCCTTATTTCAATTCTGCCCCTCCCTTTATTGGCAATTGCACTCGAGTATGCCTTTGGGCCTTCTTTTTTTATAAAATACCTGTCGACAAAGAAAAAAGCCGTGAGCAAAACCGCTACTGCGAACAGCCAAACTGGAAAAAGTTTCAGCGTCCACACAAAGGGAACCCCTCTTAGAAACCCCAGAAAAAGAGGCGGGTCTCCAAGCGGTGTAAGAAGGCCTCCTATATTGGAAACAAGGAATATAAAAAAGATACAGATGTGTGTTACCTTACTCCTCCACCTGTTTATTCTGAGCAAAGGTCTTATCAGAATCATACTTGCGCCCGTTGTACCCATGATGCTGGCAAAGACAGCCCCAATAAGCAGAAATATGCAATTAAGCCACGTGGTGCCTGGAGCCGACACCCTGATTACAATACCACCAGCAATTATAAAAAGAGAACCGAGAAGTATAATAAATGATAAGTATTCCTCGAGGACGTGAAGCAAAGCTAATTTTTCAATATATATTACAATTAATCCTGCAGGTATTGCCAGTGCAAGAGAAACGTGCCCGTAATGCTTTTCCCACCATTCACTGTTTACGAGTGGGAAGATCGCAATGGAAAGAATCAGTGCGGCAAAAAAAACAACTGTCCAAAGCGGAAAAACCGATGCACTATGTTCTGCTATTGATGTGTCATGTTCGGTCGATGCAAAAAGCACGGTAGGTATGAGATTTATAAAAACAGTAATCAGAAGTTGTGATATTCTCATCGATTATTATTCTCATTTAAGTTCAATAAATTATGCGTGAAAGCACTTCTACTTTAATACGGTCTTCTACCTCTTTTACTTCGGGCAATCTTGAAAGTGCTGCCAAAACCTGCTCTTTTTTGTTCTTATTGCTTATAACACCTTTTGCAATCAGGATACCTTCGTCTTGCACCTCAAAGATGATCCTCGCTTTGTGCGTCACATCCAGGCTGAACAAAAGAAGCTGCGCCCTTCTTTCAAGGAGTCGTTTTCTCAAAAACGCCACGTCATCTGCTGAAACGACAATCTTTTTTACCTGATTTGTAACCAACTCTACAGCATCATCAATATTTACAAGGCTTGCATTGATGGTAAGATGGAACATCGAGTGGTCAAAAAGATCCATATCAAAGTAGTGACTTATAAAATTTGCCTTATGCCTGTCTCTTTTTTTAATTAGCTCAGATGCCTCTTCGAAAGATATGTGTTTTTCCGTTGCGATTGCATTGATCCTGTCTTCCAAATTCCTAACTATCTGTATAGAAAAAAGACCTGGATACCCCCTTAAGATAATATGTGCCCCACCACCAACAAAAACAAGGTTGCCCTTGAGCGCCAAATCGTATATAAACGTTTCAAGGGCAACCTTGAAAAAACTTCTGTTATCAGCTAATTCTGCAACCTTTTCGAAAAAACTCGGTTCATTTTCATCTTCTTCCCCGTTTAAGGCAAGCGCATCACGAATACCTTCGGTTTTGCCAATATTAGCGATATGGGCTTCATCAGCGTATCTATACCCAAGAACATCCGCCAGTCTTTTGGCAAACAATGTCCCCGCAGAACCATATGACCTTGAAATGGTAATTACCTTCATTATCTCCTGCCATTATGGGAAAATATTTTTATCATAAGATTTTACTTCAGCATGCTCAAAAACATACCCGCCGCAACAGCCGTCCCTATAACCCCAGCTACGTTTGGACCCATTGCATGCATGAGCAGATGGTTTTTCGGATCCGCCTCAGCGCCGACCCTCTCTGATACACGAGCAGCCATAGGCACTGCGGACACGCCTGCAGACCCGATAAGTGGGTTTATCTTTTCTTTCAGGAACAGATTCATTATCTTTGCAAGCAAAACACCACCTACAGTGGAAAATGCAAAGGCAAAAAGACCGAGTATGAATATGAATATAGGCTGAGGCTTAAGGAATATCTCAGCCTTCATCGTAGCGCCCACCGAGATGCCGAGGACAATCGTCACTATGTTGAGAAGGTCGTTCTGCGACGTCTTGAGCAGGCGATCGACAACCTTACATTCCTTGAAAAGATTGCCAATCATAAAGATACCCATAAGAGGCGCTGCATCAGGGACAAGAAGGCATATTACAATTGTTGCAACAAGCGGGAATACGATCTTTTCTGTTTTCGACACAGGACGCAACTGTTTCATGCGTATCTTTCTTTCCTTTTCGGTCGTGAGTAGCTTCATTATGGGTGGCTGAATGAGGGGTACCATGGACATATAGGAATACGCCGCAATCGCCACCATGCCTATCATATGAGGTGCAAGGGCAGTTGCGAGATAAATGGTTGTAGGCCCGTCGGCACCGCCTATTATACCGATGCTTGCCGCCTCTTTTACGGTAAATCCGAATACGATTGAGCCGAAAAAGGCTATGTAAACACCAAGTTGGGCGCTTGCACCAAGCAACAGTGTCTTCGGGTTTGCAATCATAGGCCCGAAATCTGTCAATGCGCCTATGCCGAGGAATATAAGACAGGGTACAATCTCTGTTTCAAGCCCGTACCTGAAAAAGAGTCCGATCAGTTCGTTTGGACCTGTCAACGGTGCGATAGGCATATTCACGAGAAAAATGCTAAAGCCGATGGGAACAAGGAGCAAGGGTTCAAAATCCTTTTTAATAGCCAGATAAATAAACAAAAACCCGACAAACCACATGAAGACATGCCCGACTGTAAGATGTATAACACCAGTCTTTAATAAGAGTTCGTGGAATAAGTTGAAATCCATTATTTCTTACCCCCTTTCTTATCGATAAGCTTGCAGAAAAAACTCATGATCTTTACGCTTATCGTAAGTATGATGAGAACGAAAAAAACACCTGCGAAACCAATGGATGCGACTCTTGTAGCTTCAGCCCACATGGTTTGTACCTCCTTATGTTTAATCAATAACGCTATACATGAAACGGTTTAATGCATATTAGAACACATTTTGGCTTATTAAAAACACAATCATTCTTTTACATCAATCGGGTATTTCCTGATTTGTCATTTCGAAAAACCTGATTTTTATGAATTCAGGATGTTAAAACCGACAAAGGGTAGAAAACAGAAGCCTGTGTATGTTAAATTTTCAACGGATAAATAGAAATGTTTAAACAGAAAAAGATGTCAATTATTGATACTGTGCTGTTTGATTTTGGAGGGGTGCTTGCCGAAAAGGGATTTGCCGGTGGATTGTGCGCCATAGCTCAAAGGCATGGTCTAAACGAATCACTGTTCTACACGCTTGCGAATGAGATGATCCACAAAACGGGCTATCTTACCGGACATGCCGATGAACACACGTTTTGGCAGGCTATCCGTGATAAAACAGGCATCACTGATGACGATAACACGCTGCGAAACGAGATAATATCGAGATTCATCCTACGCCCGTGGATGTTTGATATTGTAAAAAAACTCAAATATTACGGAATCAAGGTTGCAATCCTAAGCGACCAGACAAACTGGTTAGACGAACTAAACGAGAAGGAAGGGTTTTTTAAATATTTTAACGTTGTCTTGAATAGCTACCACATCGGGAAAAGCAAGATCGACCCTTCTCATTTCTCCGATACAATATCCCGTTTGGATAGTGTGCCAGAAAAACTACTTTTTATCGATGACAACGAGATGCATTGCAAAACAGCTGAAAAAATGGGCATTAAAGCGATCCATTTTGTCGATCGCGACTCTTTTCTTAAAGATATGGCACGCTTCTGCTTGCCCTAATCGTATGTTAAATGTTAAAGGATCCTTGATTTACCTGCTTGCCTGCTCTATTGCAACCGCAACTGCCACAGTCGTTCCTACCATAGGGTTGTTGCCCATACCCAAAAACCCCATCATCTCAACATGGGCAGGCACAGAAGAAGAACCGGCAAATTGTGCGTCACTGTGCATACGACCCATCGTATCCGTCAAGCCGTATGAGGCTGGACCTGCGGCCATATTGTCTGGATGCAACGTCCTTCCTGTGCCTCCTCCTGATGCAACAGAAAAATATCTTTTATTAGCTTCGATGCATTCCTTTTTGTAAGTTCCTGCGACAGGATGCTGAAAGCGTGTCGGATTGGTTGAATTTCCGGTAATAGAGACATCGACCTTCTCGTGATGCATGATGGCAACCCCTTCACGGACATCGTCGGCCCCATAACACCTTACTGCACCCTTTTCGCCTTTTGAATACGCCCTGGTCTCGACAATTTCGAGTTTACCTGAATGGTAATCGAATCTTGTTTTAACATATGTAAATCCATTGATACGCGAGATAATCTGCGCTGCATCCTTTCCTAATCCGTTCAATATAACCTGGAGCGGCTCTTTTCTCACCCTGTTTGCCGTTTTTGCAATACCTATTGCACCTTCTGCGGCTGCAAAAGATTCATGTCCGGCCAAAAATGCAAAACACTTCGTATCATCTCTCAAAAGCATAGCAGCCAGATTTCCATGTCCTAAACCGACCTTTCTGTCATCAGCCACCGAACCGGGAATACAAAACGACTGCAATCCCTCTCCGATTGCCTCCGCTGCATCTGCAGCCTTTGTGCAACCCTTTTTTATTGCGAGCGCAGCACCAACTACATAAGCCCAGCATGCATTCTCGAAGCATATCGGCTGAATCTCCCTGGCAATCTTATATGGATCTATCCCCTTCTTCTCGCATATCTGTTTTGCATCATCAATCGAAACGATGCCATATTTATTCAATGTCTTATTTATCTGCTCTATTCTTCTGTCATAATTTTCAAATAGTGCCATATTTATGCCCTCCTTACTCGTGTCTCGGATCGATCAGCCTTACCGCATCTTCGACCCTGCCATATTTACCTGAAGCCTTTTTAAGCGCCTCGTTCGCATCCATACCTTTCGCGATCATCTCCATCATCCTGCCAAGGTTCACAAATTCATAACCTATTATCTCGCTGTTGTCATCAAGCGCAACCTTTGTAACATAGCCCTCAGTAATTTCGAGATACCTGGGGCCCTTGGCTAACGTGCCATACATTGTGGCAACCTGGCTTCTTAATCCCTTACCCAAGTCTTCTAAGCCCGCCCCTATCACAAGACCACCCTCCGAGAATGCCGATTGGCTTCTTCCGTATACAATCTGCAAAAATAATTCTCTCATTGCTGTATTTATCGCATCACACACTAAATCGGTATTCAACGCCTCAAGGATTGTCTTTCCCGGCAATATTTCTACGGACATGGCAGCAGAATGGGTCATGCCGGAACACCCTAACGTCTCTATAAGCGCCTCCTCTATGACCCCATCTTTAACATTGAGACTCAATTTACATGCCCCCTGTTGAGGTGCGCACCATCCTATGCCATGGGTAAATGCGCATATATCCTTTATCTCCTTTACCTTTGTCCACTTTCCTTCCTGAGGTATAGGCGCCGGACCGTGGTCTGCACCTTTAGTCACCTTACACATACTCTGTATTTCGTGAGAATAGATCATAAATACACACCCTCCTTTATATATTCACCTTATCTGTGCAAAATTGTTTTAGAAGGTTATCACACAGAAGCAACGAATGCAAATATCATGTTTATTGGTTTAATCGTTCGAGTTGTTCGGCAAGCCCATCTTTTGCCTTTTTTATCTCTTCTGTTTGTCCACCAGCCTGTGAAAGCAACGCATCGATCGTCGTGAGCTCGTTTAGCACATATTCGAGCGCCTGTTCCTTTATTTCGTCGATCGTATTGTTGATGCGTACCTCCCATTGATATGCAAGGCGGGATAGATGAATATCTGTAACACGGGGGATCTGCTTCAAATAGTGTTTCTCGAAGGTTCGGCGGAAAATAAACATGGGAATCAAAAACCAGAGGAGGTCAAAGTGAAAATCAAAAGTCTTTGTGAATACCACATCAGGATGTGCTGGCTCAGAGACCTCAACCACCCAGTTAACGCTGTTCGGCTTGATGCCGAGCACATTTTCAATATTTCTGTCAAGCAGGTTTCTGAAAAGCTCAACAGAACGGGATATGCTGCTATGGGCCTTCTTGAGTGTTCCGAAGAAGTTTTTATAGTCTGCCCTCGATATATGGTCCATTTCTGCGGTCATGTTTTCCATGAGCCAGTCCTCATATTGTCTTGTAAGCCTCCAGAGGTTACCCTTCCAATGAGTCATATCTTCCGAGAGTTTTGCAATAAGTTTTTGGATAAGCTTTGACCTATGGGTATCATTGAGATATGACGAGATAAGCTCTCTCGTGTGAAGCTTGTTTTCCCTTGCGATAAGAGATAGTTCCGATTGTATGAGTTCGTAATTCACCTTTTCATCAATGATAGTCTTTTTCAGCGCCTCCCTTTCAACATCGGCCTTTGTCGAAGTCTTAAGGGCAATGTCAAGGTAGCTGATGCACTGTCTTGCGAGTGAACGGACTTTATGCTGGAGGATGCCTTTGAATTCAGAATCACGATTCATGGAAAGGCTGCTTAGAAGTTTGTCAAGCCAGCGTTTATACAATTCTGTCTCTGAGACGGTCGAATAGAGAAGTATCTGAAAATCCATATTGAACTCACGCTTCAGTGAATCTTTGAAGAACTTTACAACCTCCCTTTGTTGCTCTTCCGACAAAAGATCAACCTTTGTAAGGAGAATTGCGACCTTAGGGGTAAACTCCATCAGTTCGCGTATAAGATACAAATCATTCTCCGAAAGAGGCCTGTCTGAACTGATGGCTATTATGGCAGCGCCGACCTCTGGGAGCCATTCTTCGGATATTTCTGTGTTGTATTTGAAGATACTCCCCAAGCCGGGGGTGTCAACCAGCCTTAGCCCGGCATATTCTCCAAGCGAAGGAAGTTCGATGTCGACCACCTCCACATTCTTTTGATTTGCAGTATTTTTCGCTTCAGAGATATACTCCTCGACTTCATCAATGCCGATATTGATTGTTTTTCCGTCAAAGAACTTTACAGTTGCTCCTTCCTGTTGACCATACTGCAAACGAGTAATAACGGTTGTAACGGGTATTACCCCAACTGGAAGCACAGGTTTTCCTATAATGCTGTTGATGAATGAGCTTTTTCCTGCTTTGAACTGCCCGAGTATGGCTACATCAATGAGAGGGTTCTCTGTGAAAAGGCCTTCGCATACCTCAATCTGGCGGTTGAGGGTAACGATGTGAAAATTTGCTGATACCTTGCGGATGTTTTCTAATATTTGCCGGATTGTTTCCTGGCCGGTGCTCAGATTAACCCCGCTTTGTTTCTGATATTTCATAATCTCCTCCCTAAACATTCCATAGCATTCCGTCATAACGAACAAAATGAAATTTATATAGGAAATGCTTTGTTTAGTAGGAGTTATTAGCCAATTATGGCAATTGTACGGCGAACTCCATCGCCTTTAAATTTGAATTATTAAAGTCACCGTTTGTATTGACTCAAAAAGTCCGGTGGCTTTAACTCAAGTCCTCCCGCAGTTGTCAGAAGGATGAACTAATTGCGTATATTATAGCACACCCTCCTTTTCAGTCAACAACAAATGAAACATCATATGCAGGCAATGTGCATCCTGGCGGTGTTGTAAGACTTTTAATTTCCCGGCTCTGCCAATACTGTGCGCCTTGTGTCTTTTGTATTTTTAGCTGTGTCGGTAATAAGGATTAGCGTTTTTGCGGGGATGTTCCGGTTTTCTTTCTTGTGCCGACAAACCAGAGAATCCAATGTGCGAGACCGCCTAAAAATGCCAGAAGGCAGGGGATTCCCAATAAAAGAGAAAAGAAAATTACCCAGCCCTGTTCGTATTCCCTTGAATGCCCCATGAGATGTTTAGATGGCAGGGCACCCATCTTTATAACGTATATAATCCCCACAAGCCCCACGAGTGCAAAGCAGGCCGAGAAAAAAAGAGCAGTCTTTTCAAATATTGATTTACCGGACAACTTGGTTTTATTATAGCAAACACCAATCGAACATTTCAATAATAGCCGTTTTTACAATTTA
>ENA-UOYA01000403-UOYA01000403.1-activated-sludge-metagenome-genome-assembly--contig:-NODE-403-length-58779-cov-6.924903_pt1 | contig 58779 bp, 42 predicted proteins | sample MGYA00238163_ERZ764804 | MGnify/ENA primary metagenome ERZ764804 (study PRJEB28919, sample SAMN05720223) | activated sludge metagenome | isolation source: Anaerobic digester | place: Hong Kong...
CCTGATTACCGGTTCTACCATATCCGGCTCTCAATTTGAATTCATCGATAGCATCAATATCTTTCATGAAGTCCTCCTCGCTCATGACCCATGCAAGCGAAGCCGATGGGAAAAATCCCCATTTGTTATTTTCTCCAAGCTTAGAAGAACCATCGAATCGAATATTGACAGTTGCAATATATTTGTTGCCATACATATAATTGACACGTCCTAAGAATGAACTCAAATTATACCCGTTTTTGTATGACGCTACATCGCCATATTTTACGACTGCTCCTGCTGCCATATTGTTGTAAAGAAAATAATTGGTATCGAATCCTCGAGCATTGGCCGAGAATCCCGTATAATTATATTTCTGACCTTCGACAAGAGCTAAAGCATCGATGCGGTGTTGTTCTACTATTTTTTTGTAGTTCAAGTTCAAATTACCCATAAGAATATTGCTTTTATTCAGCCCTTGATAAGCTTTTCCTCTTCCTTCACGGATACCCGCCTTAATGTTCGTAGGAATATAATTCATATTTTCTTTTGCATTATAGGTGTATGAACCAAATGCACTGAATTTCAAATCTTCATTTATATTCCATGTCAGACGACCATTGGTAGCAAGATACGCGTTGTCTTCACGATCGTTGATGGTCAAGCGGCCCAATGGGTTGTCCACTTCATTTGCATTAGGATCTTCCGGCCAGCTTCCATCTTCGTTTTGCATCGCAGGAAAGGTCGGATTGAAAGAAGCTGCAGAGTAAAAAGTCTTTTGATAATCGTTCACGTATCTACTTTCCTTTTTCGATCCGAATATGCCGATGTCTAATTTTAATTTATTGTCGAACAGTAGTTGGCTTCCATCAATTTTGGCGGTATAATTTTGCATACCGTTGTTTTTGATAATACCTTTTTGATCGATAATTCCAAGAGATGCTCTAAAATTGGTTTCTGCCGTTCCGCCTCCAAAAGAAATTCGATGATTCTGAGTATAACCGGTTTGGAGCATTTCTTCCATAAAGTTTGTGCTTGCTCCTCCATCAAGAGCATTTACATAACCTCCATCAATGACAGCTTGTCTGTAACCTTCCGCACTCAACATGTCGATGGTTTTATAAGCATTTTCAACGCCAAAAGTTCCTTCATAATTGAGAATTTTGGTTCCTGATTTCCCTTTTTGTGTGGTTACGACAATTACTCCACTTGCGCCACGCGAACCATACTGAGCTGTTTCAGAAGCATCCTTTAGTATGGTGAAACTTTCGATATCCCCCGGTGACAAGGCATTGAGAAGTCCTAAATCTCCAAACATGCCATCGATCACAACCAGAGGATCATTACCGCCCGAAAGAGAAGTCGTCCCACGTACACGAATGGAACTTCCTGCAGTTGGGTCACCACCTGTTTTCTGTATGTTTACACCAGCTACTTTTCCCTTAAGCGCATCTAAAGGATTAACAACCACGCCTGCATTCATGTCTTTTTGACTGACTTTTTGCACAGCTCCTGAAATAGTGCGTTGGCTGCCGGTTGCGTATCCCACTACTACCACTTCATCCAATACCTCCGTGTCTTCTTCAAGAATAATCTGAATGTTGGTTCTGTTATTAATAGGAATAATTTGTGTTTTATAACCGACATATCTAATTTCTAAAACTCCGTTGGCCGGAGCTTCTAACGAGAAATTACCATCGAAATCGGTTATCGTACCTATAGAAGTTCCCTGTACAAGAATATTGGCGCCAATAATGGGCTCTCCATTAGTGTCTTTTACAGTACCTCTAACATTAATTGTCTGACTTGTTTGGGCAATAGCCAAAACCGTCATCAGCAGACTCATCACTAAGATAAGTGTTGCTCTCCTGTTCTTTTTTGATTTCTGACCCATCTTGTTATACTTTATAAGATTAACTAACGATTTATATATTATAACGCTTTAAATTTTAAATATGTTTAGTAAAATATGGAAAATATTTTTTCATTTTGTAAATTTTATTCCTACAACAAAAATAAAAAATATAAAGGTGGAATACGACAAATAAATCATAATTCGATTGGTTTTAACATGCAATCGTTTGCATATTTCTGATGATTATAAATGAGATATCTGTTTTCGTGTGGTTGTTGATAACTTTTTCATAAATTTTTGTGTATAAAAGTGGGGGAAAGTGGATTATTTTTATAATTTTACGGTGTTGAAATTTGTATAGTGACAAAAAACGAAGAAAAGTGTTGCAATTTCTGGGAAATATGGAAGCCAAAACCGATGCAAAAGGCCGTGTGTTTGTGCCGGCTATTTTTCGAAAGTGTTTGCAGACGGCAGGAGAAGAATTTCTTGTGCTTCGTAAAGATATTTTTCAGGATTGTTTGGTGCTTTATCCGGGATCGGTTTGGGAGAAAGAAGTTGAAGTGTTGCGTGGTAAATTGAATAAATGGAACAAAGATCAGCAACAAATTTTTCGTCAGTTTGTTTTAGATGCCGAACGCTTGGAAATGGATGCTAACGGTCGGATTCTGATTCCAAAACGATACCTGCAAATGGTGAGCATCGATGGTGATGTCCGATTTTTAGGTGTGGATGATACCATTGAAATCTGGGCAAAAGAGAAACTAGAAAAACCACTGGTTTCTCCCGAAGAATTTTCTGCAAAAATACAAGAATTGATGATTTGAATTTTTTTATGGATTCGTCATCGAAATCAGCTAACACAATGAATGTTTATCATACACCGGCTTTGCTTAACGAAAGTATTGACGGATTAAATATCCGACCGGAAGGGGTGTATGTGGATGTTACATTTGGAGGCGGAGGTCATTCGAGAGAAATATTGAAACGATTGGGAAAGAAAGGTCGTTTGTATGCTTTCGATCAGGATGCGGATGTGTGTCGAAACAGGATTGATGATCCGCGTTTTGTATTGGTTAGAAGCAATTTTCGATATTTAAAAAATTTTCTGCGTTATTATAATGAAGAGCGTGTCGATGGCATCCTTGCAGATTTAGGGGTGTCGTCGCATCATTTTGATGATCCTGAAAGAGGGTTCTCTTTTCGTTTTCCGGGTCAACTGGATATGCGGATGAATCGGTTAGCAAAGAAAAAAGCGTCGGATGTGCTGAACGAGTATTCGCAGGAAGAGCTTACTCGTGTTTTTTCTTCGTATGGGGAACTGAAAAACGCTGCGAAGATAGCTTCTTCTATAGTGAAGTTTCGAGAAAGTGCAACCATAGAAACGGTAGATGATTTTGTCGGAATTCTTCAACCTTTTGTTTATAAGGATAAGGAAAAAAAGATGCTCGCTCAAGCTTTTCAGGCGCTGCGCATCGAGGTTAACGATGAAATGAATGCGCTATCTGACATGCTGCAACAATCGTTGTCGGTATTGAAAAGAGGGGGGCGGATAAGCGTGATTTCTTATCATTCTCTGGAAGACCGAATGGTGAAAAACTTTTTTAGATCGGGAAATCCACAAGGTGAAATAGTAAAAGATTTTTTTGGCAACGTTCAAACTCCGTTTAAGATCATCAACCGTAAAGTAATTGTACCTTCGGAGGAAGAACAAGCCGAAAATCCAAGGTCTCGAAGTGCTAAACTTCGGATAGCTGAAAAAATAGTAGAATAAATGGTATAGGGTATGAAAATCAAATTCGAAAAAATACGAAAATCGTTCGTTTACGTTTTTGGCGGAAGTGTACTAACGGAGGATTTCCTATTGAAAAATATGCGCTTCATCGTTATAGTTCTTGTCATTATTTTTGTTTTCATCGGTCACCGCTATACCGTTCTTCAAAAGATGTCGGAAATAGAAAAATTGCAGCGTGAACTTAAAGATGCAAAATATGAAGCGTTGACCATTTCGGCTGATCTTACGAAAGCAAGTCGTTTGACAGAAATAGAAAAAATGATTGAAAAGGAAGGATTGGGACTAAAAATTTCCAACGATCCTGTTTATAGAATCCGAAAAAAATAAAAAGATTGATTTTTTTTATCGAAAATGGAGCAGCAGCAAAATAATAATAACGAAGGGGTTATGGGTCGATATGGACTCATAGTGGCAATATTGCTCTTACTTGCCGGACTGATTGTATTTTCGGCAGGAAAAATAATTTTTAGCGCTGAAGGAAAAAAATGGCGTGAGGTTGGGAAAAAGGAAACCGTGATCAACGACCGGGTGATTCTTCCCAATCGGGGAAATATTTATACCTACGATGGAAAATTGCTTGCAGCAGGAGAACCTCTTTACGGGGTTTATATGGATTTTTGGGCCGACGGGATGAAAAAGGATACCTTATATAAATATGTTGGAGATTTATCGATAGCTTTGGCCAAAAAGTTCCCCGGACGTAGTGCTAATCAGTACCGCGATGTGATCTTGAATGGTTGGAAATTGCGCGAAACGGAAGAACGCAGGATGAAGGATTATCAAGCACGAGGAATCAAGAAAAAAGTTCCCTTGCGATCGCGTTATATACGTATTATTAAAGAGGATATATCGTATGTCGATCTTAAAGAAATACAGACATTCCCTTTTTTTAATCTGCGTTCAAACAAAAGCGGCTTAATTGTTGAAGAGAAAAATGCCCGAAAAAAACCTTTCGGGAATCTGGCTACTCGTACGATCGGGAGTGTTTATAAAGATCTTGAAAAAGGTGGAGCCAGTGGCTTAGAGTTGAAATACGATTCATTGCTTCGAGGTATTCCCGGAGTGAAAAATCGCCAAAAAATTCAAGGAAAATGGATGGATGTGGTGGAAATACCGGCTCAAGATGGTTATGACTTGGTGACCACACTCGACGCCGATATTCAGGAAATTACCGAAAAGGCACTTCGCGAGAAATTAATGGAAACTGAGGCTGAGTCGGGTACAGCAATTGTTATGGAAGTGAAAACCGGTGAAATAAAGGCTATTTCGAATCTCGATAGGACAGGCAGTGGAGCATATTACGAAGGCAATCCCAATGCTTTTTCGTATATGAACGAACCGGGATCGACTTTCAAAACCGTGACGGTAATGGCCGCTCTGGATGACGGAGTGGTTACACCCACTGATTCTTTTTATGTGGGCAACGGTTTATTTCAATATAAAGGAAAATGGGTAAGGGATCATTATTGGCGGCAAGGTCGGGATAGAGGCTATTTAACGGTTGCCGAAGGTATAGAGATATCGTCAAATGTAGTTATTAGTAAGATAGCACTCAAAGGGTACGAAAATAATCCGAAAAAATATGTGGATGCCATCGATAGGATCGGCCTTCGTAAGCCATTGTCATGGGATGTTCCATTAAATGGAATCGAAGGAACATCGGTTATCCGGTATCCCGATGATAAAAATAACTATTGGTCAAAGACAACTTTGCCGTGGATGTCCTTCGGCTATGAATCAAAAGTACCGCCTATTTATATGCTTATGTTTTACAATGGTATAGCAAATGGGGGAAGAATGATTAAGCCTTTTATTGCCAAAAAGTTGATAAAAGACGGAAAGGTGATCAACGAGTTCGAAGCCGAAGTTGTGAATCCTAAGATGTGTAAAGATACTACCCTCATGCAGATTAAGGAAATGTTGCGGGGAGTGATAGAAAAGGGTACGGCTAAAGTCGTAAAATCCGACTTTTTCCCTATTGCAGGAAAGACGGGTACGGCACAAATCGCTTCGGGTGGTGCATACAGTGGATATTATGTTTCTTTTTGTGGGTATTTTCCTGCTGATGATCCGCAATATACTTGTTTTGTTGGGATTAGAAAACCTAAAGGAGTTCCTTCCGGTGGAGGACAGGCAGGAATGGTTTTTAAAAATATTGCAGAACAGATATTCACTCGTAATGCACGACTTTTTCCTGAAAATTGTAAGGTGGACTCCACACTTAGTAAATTACCCTTCGTTAAAAATGGGCATAAAGAAAAGAGTGAAGTAGTATTGGCATCAATAGGGTGGAAAATAACGGATAATTTCGATTTGCCGTCAAATTGGGTGAAAATTAATAGTGATAGTTTGGGGTATCATATGAACGAATTGACAGTCAGCGAAAAAAAAGTTCCCAACGTAGTGGGTATGGGAGCACGCGATGCTGTATATTTGCTTGAAAAAACGGGAATGCGGGTAAACCTGATTGGTGCAGGGAAGGTTGTTTCTCAGTCGTTTCCTCCGGGTTCCGGAGTAATAAAGGGAACAACTATCAGTATAATTTTGCAATGAAAGTAAAAAATAGAAATGGAATTACGTAAACTTATTGAAGATTGCAATGTGGTTTCGATAAAAGGGGATGAAAAAACGGATGTTTCGGCAATTACTTTCGATTCACGTCAGGTAAAGCCGGGATCGCTTTTCGTCGCTGTTGAAGGCATTTGTACCGACGGCCATTCCTATATAGGAAAAGCTATTGAAGAAGGGGCAAGTGTGATTGTTTACGACAAACCGCTTATCGAGGAATTCTTTTCGCGAATTACCTATGTCCAAGTGGAAAACAGTGCGATCGCTTTGGCTCTGATTGCTTCGCAATGGTATGGCAATCCTTCCGCTCATCTTAAACTCGTTGGCGTTACCGGAACCAACGGGAAAACCACGGTTGCGACCCTGCTCTATGAAATGTTTCGTAGGCAAGGGTATGCGTCGGGATTGTTATCTACGGTATGTAACTATGTAAACGGAGAAAAATTTCCTACCACCCATACTACGCTCGACCCTGTGACGTTGAATCGGTTCCTTCGGATGATGGTTGATGCCGGTTGTGAATATGCATTTATGGAAGTCAGTTCGCATGCCATTCATCAAAAGCGGGTATATGGCTTGAAATTTGCCGGCGGCATTTTCACCAATCTTACCCAAGATCATTTAGATTATCACAAAAATATGCAGGAGTACCGTGATGTGAAGAAATCGTTTTTTGATGATTTGCCTTCCGATGCCTTTGCACTTACCAATATCGATGACAAGAATGGTTTGTACATGCTCCAAAACACCAAAGCAAAAAAATATACGTATTCGTTGAAAAATATGGCTGATTTCAAGGCTCGTATTTTCGAAAAACATTTTGATGGTACCGACATCGAAATTAACGGAAAACCCCTTAGCGTTCAGTTTGTGGGTACATTCAATGTATATAATCTGCTGGCTGTTTACGGAGCGAGCATATTGCTTGGATTGAACGAGGAGGATGTTTTGAGAACGCTTACTGTTCTTAAGCCGGTTGCCGGACGTTTTCAAACCATTCGTTCGCCAAAAGGTTTTACCGCCATTATCGATTATGCTCATACCCCGGATGCCTTGACCAATGTTCTCAATGCCATTCATGATGTTCTGGAGAAAAAAGGAAATATCATTACGGTGATAGGCTGTGGAGGTAATCGCGATAAAACAAAACGTCCGATTATGGCTCGTGAGGCGTATCGGTTGAGCGGCAAGGTCATTTTTACTTCCGATAATCCGCGTTTTGAAGAACCTCAAGATATACTGAACGATATGCTTGCAGGTTTGTCGGAAGACGAACGGCGCAATGTCCTCACCATTGCTGACCGCCGTGAAGCAATAAAAACGGCTTGTGCTTTGGCAAAACCCGGCGATGTGGTTCTCATTGCAGGAAAAGGTCACGAAGATTATCAGGAAATAAGAGGTGTAAAGCATCATTTTGACGATAAAGAGGAAGTGGAAAAATTATTTTTCGGCAATTGAGTCGTAAATTAAAAGCAAATTATTCACGATGTTATATTATCTTTTTGAGTATTTGGAACAATTTGATTTTCCCGGAGCCGGTATGTTTCAGTATGTGACGTTTCGCTCTGCAATGGCTGCTTTGTTGGCACTTTTTATTTCGATTTTTGTCGGCAAGTACATCATCCGATGGTTACAGAAGAAGCAGATTGGGGAAACCATTCGTGATCTCGATTTAGAGGGGCAATATAGTAAACGAGGAACTCCGACTATGGGAGGAATTATCATTATTTTGGCCATTTTGCTTTCAATATTATTGTTCGGAAAACTGGGAAATATATACATTATTCTATTGATTGTAAGTACCCTATGGGTTGGAGCACTTGGTTTTGCCGACGATTATATCAAAGTATTCAGAAAAGATAAAGAAGGAGTCAAAGGGAAATTCAAAGTGGTCGCTCAAATTGGGTTGGGATTGATAGTGGGATTGGTTATGTATTTAAGTCCCGATATCGTTGCAAGAGAGAATACCGAGATCCGTGTGAATAATGTCATTGAAAGTGTTCAATACGAGGATAAAGAAGTTAAAACCACAAAAACGACCATTCCGTTTGTAAAAAATAACAACTTCGATTACCGTTGGTTGGTTTCCTTTATGGGTGATTTTGCCGATGAGGCGGTATGGGTGATTTTTGTGATTGCCGTGATTCTTATTGTTACAGCAGTTTCAAATAGTGCAAATCTTACGGACGGTTTGGATGGTTTGGCGGCAGGTTCGTCGGCAATCATTGGGGTAGCATTGGGTATATTGGCTTATCTCTCAGGGCGGGTCGACTTTGCTTCATACTTGAATATCATGTACATACCCGGTAGTGATGAGTTGATGGTTTTTGCTGCCGCTTTCGTGGGGGCTACCATCGGATTTTTATGGTATAACGCTTATCCTGCTGAAGTATTTATGGGTGATACCGGGAGTTTAACATTGGGAAGTATCATCGGAGTATTTGCCGTATTGATTCATAAGGAATTGCTGCTTCCTATTTTGTGTGGAGTATTCTTTGTGGAAGCGTTATCGGTCATTATTCAGGTGACTTATTTCAAATATACAAAGAAAAAATATGGTGTTGGTAAACGGGTTTTTAAAATGACACCGTTGCATCATCATTTTCAAAAACCGGGGAATGCAGGTATCGATGCGCTCATTCAAAAACCGATTGCTCCTATTGCAGAGCCTAAATTAGTTACCCGATTTTGGCTTATCGGAATAATCTTGGCTGTTTTTGCAGTAGCAACACTTAAAATGCGGTAGTCAAAATAAACAGGATATAATAATTGAACAATATGAACGTTGATAATATAGATAAAACACCCTCGGCATCTGCTATCGGTAAATCTAAGAAATTCATGGCAATTCTTGGCGGTGGAGAAAGTGGGGTTGGGTCTGCTATTCTTGCTCAGGCGAAAGGATTCGATGTGTTTTTGTCGGATAACGGAAAATTAACCGAAGAAAATCGGCAAACACTCGTTGATTATCGAATCGATTTTGAAGAAGGAAAACACACAGAAGAGAAGATTTTGTGGGCCGACGAAATCATAAAAAGCCCGGGAATACCCAATGCAGCTCCTTTAATTCAGAAAATCAGAGCAAAAGGCATCCCTGTGATTTCCGAGATTGAATTTGCCGGTCGTTATACCGATGCTAAGATGGTTTGCGTTACCGGCAGTAACGGGAAAACAACCACGGCGAGTCTTATTTATCATATTTTGCAATCGGCAGGATTGAATGTGGGTTTAGGTGGTAATATAGGCAAAAGTTTTGCACGGCAGGTTGCAGAAGAAAGCTACGATTATTATGTATTGGAATTGAGCAGCTTTCAACTCGAGGATATGTATGATTTTAAAGCGGACATTGCGGTGTTGATGAATATCACCCCCGATCATCTCGACAGGTACGATCATAACATGCAAAACTATGTGGATGCAAAAATGCGCATTATTCGCAATCAGACCGTTGATGATGCCTTCGTTTACTGGGTGGATGATCCGATTGTAACACGTGAAATCGAGAAATTGAAACCTCAAGTTTCGCTCTATGGTTTCAGCAAAACAAAACACAACAATTCCTGTGCTTATACCAAGAACAATAAGATATATATACATGTGAAAGACAATATGTTTACAATGGATCAGGAGTTATTGGCATTGCAGGGTATTCACAACCTGTATAATTCTCTTGCATCAGGTATCGTTGCTAAATTGCTCGATATTACCGATGATAAGTTGCGCCAGTCGTTAAGTGATTTTCAGGGAGTGCCCCACCGGTTGGAGAAAGTTGCAACGGTTCGCGGGGTACAATATATCAACGATTCGAAAGCAACCAACGTCAATTCGTGTTGGTATGCTTTGCAAAGTATGCGATCGAAAGTGGTGCTTATTCTCGGCGGCACGGATAAGGGAAACGATTATTCGGAAATCGAGGATTTGGTTAAATCAAAAGTACGTGCATTGATTTTTTTAGGTAAAGACAACTCGAAATTGCATGCATTTTTTGATGGAAAAGTGCCAATAATCGAAGATGCCGGTTCAATGGATGAGGCCGTAAACAAGGCTTACCAATTGGCTGAAAAAGGCGATACGGTACTGTTGTCGCCATGTTGCGCAAGTTTCGATCTGTTTAAGAATTATGAAGATCGAGGCGAGCAGTTTAAAGAATGTGTAAGAAGACTTTAGTTTTTAACGGACATGGATTCAACGATGGAAATTTCCGCCCTTCCTCCGATGAAGGAAACAGAGGAGAAGACGGATAGCATTTTTTCAAAAATATTTAAAGGCGATAAGGTAATTTGGACCGTATTCATTTTCCTAAGCGTGATTTCACTGATAGAAGTGTTCAGTGCAACCAGTACTATTGTTTATCGTCAACAAAATCTCTGGGGACCAATTTTACGTCATGCCACTTTTCTTATAGGAGGAGTGGGCGTGATCCTTTTTATCCACAACATTCCTTACCGATATTTTTCGTCGCTGATTTTTGTTCTTCTGGCCTCCATCGTTTTGTTAATATTGACCCCATTTATTGGAACCACAGTCAATGGAGCTGAGCGATGGATTTCTTTCTTCGGATTGACTATACAGCCTTCCGAGATTGCCAAAATATCGTTGATCGGGACCATTGCTTTTTTGTTGAGCAAACAAAACGGCGAAAACGATGCGGTTCTCTTTAAATGGATGATTGGTCTTACAATCGTTGTGTGCGGTATCATCGCCTTTGATAATTTGTCGACAGCTATTTTACTGTTTGTAGTTTGTTATTTGCTTATGTTTATCGGAAAAGTCAAATTCGTGAGACTGGCAAAAGTTGCATTGTGCTTGATTGGGTTGGCTGCAGTTTTTATTTTTTTATTGAAAGTAATTCCTGATGATTGGACTCAAAAGGGAATTTTGAGTAGAGCAGGTACATGGCAAAATCGGATCGAAAATTTCAGCAGCCATAAAGAGGAAGCAGAAGAGTCTTATTTTACGATAACCGATGATAATTACCAGGTAGCCCATGCGAAGATTGCAATTTCCAATGGCGGACTTTTAGGTAAGTTCCCGGGAAACAGCACTGAGCGTGATTTTCTGCCACAAGCTTATTCCGATTTTATTTATGCCATTATCATTGAGGAGTTGGGCTTTTTGGGTGGTGTGGTTGTATTGTTGTTGTACGTGATCCTTCTCATTCGTGGAGGGATGATTGCTCGAAAGGTCGACAAGCTGTTTCCCAAATATTTGATTTTGGGATCAGCTCTGATTCTTTCCTTTCAGGCATTTGTTAATATGGCAGTAGCCGTTAATTTGATTCCCGTGACGGGTCAGCCGTTACCGCTTATCAGCAGGGGAGGTACTTCAACCTTAATAACGTGTGCATATTTTGGAATCATTTTGAGTGCGGATCGTTTTGGCTCAACCAAGAAGAAGGAAGAAAATGCGGTTTCGCAAAATGATGAGGAAAACAATGCTAATGAAAACGATAGCGATGAAACGGATGTTGAGGTGAAAGATTCCGATAAATCGCTTGAATGGGAAGAAAAAGTTGAATTTGAGGTTATTCATTTTTGAATATTGTGAAGGAGAAAGGTCTTAGAGTTATTATCAGTGGTGGCGGTACGGGAGGGCATATCTTCCCTGCCATTTCCATAGCCAACGCCATAAAAAAACGGTGGGATGATGCGGAAATTCTTTTTGTCGGAGCAAAAGACCGCATGGAAATGGAACGTGTCCCTGCTGCAGGCTATCCGATTGTTGGACTTCCTGTTTCCGGTTTCGATCGTAAGCATTTGTTGAAGAATATCGTAGTGGCAATAAAATTGTTGAAGAGCATGTATATGGCGAATAAGATTATTGCCGATTTTAAACCGGATGTGGCTGTCGGCGTTGGGGGATATGCCAGTGGACCCGTCTTGCGTGCAGCTGCTTCTAAAGGTATTCCAACCCTTATTCAAGAGCAAAACTCTTATCCCGGAGTAACGAATAAGATGTTGGCTGAAAAGGCAGTGAAGATTTGTGTTGCTTATGAAGGTCTCGAGAAATATTTTCCGAAAGAGAAGATTGTACTGACGGGAAACCCTTGCCGCCAGGATTTGACGGTTTCAGAGGAAAATAAAATGAAAGGGATCGAATTTTTCCGACTCTCCCCCGAAAAGAAAACGATTCTCATGATTGGCGGAAGCCTTGGAGCGAAAACCCTTAACGAGAGTATTATAGCAGCTTTCCCAAAAATTGAACAAGCGGATGATGTACAGATAATTTGGCAATGTGGTAACCATTATTACAATAACATTAAGCAACTGCAGAACGAAGGAAAAATTCCTTCGAATGTTCGGCTTTATGATTTTATTTCGCATATGGATTATGCCTATTCGGTGGCCGATCTGATTATTTCGCGTGCAGGGGCAGGATCCATATCCGAATTTTGTTTGCTGGGGAAACCGGTTATTTTAGTTCCTTCGCCCAATGTGGCTGAAGATCACCAGACAAAAAACGCACAAGCATTGGTGGAAAAAGGCGCTGCCATCATGATTGCTGATGCCGATGCACCTTCTTCGCTTTTTGATGTGGCGTTGGGTGTTGTTAGAGACAAAGAGCGCTTGAAATCGTTGAGCAATAATATTGCTAAATTAGCGCAACCGGATTCTGCCGATCGTATTGTCGACGAGATTGCAAAAATTGTGGGAAAATGAACGAAAGCATGGAACAATATTCCAATTATTATTTTATTGGAATCGGTGGCATAGGCATGAGTAACCTTGCCCGATATTTTTTGGCTGAAGGGAAGACTGTCGGAGGGTATGATCGTGTGCAGACACCGTTAACCGAGACCCTGGAAAAAGAGGGTGCTTTCATTCATTACGAGGATAATATTGATGCTGTTCCCCGGCAATTTTTTGATAAGGAACATACGTTGATTGTTTATACCCCTGCGGTCCCTTCTACTCATTCGGAGCTGAATTTTTTCCGTTCGGCAGGATTTATGTTGATGAAGCGTGCGCAGGTTTTGGGTGAGATTACCAAATTAAGCGATGCCATATGTGTTGCAGGTACCCATGGGAAAACTACGGTTTCGGGCATGATTGCCCATCTATTGCGGCAGTCGCATGTCGATTGCAATGCATTTCTTGGAGGAATCTCGAAAAATTACAACAGCAACCTGCTTTTGTCAGACAAAAGTCGCATTACGGTGGTGGAGGCCGATGAGTACGATCGCTCTTTTCATTGGTTGCGACCGTGGATTGCCGTTATTACGGCGGCTGACCCCGATCATTTGGATGTTTATGGTTCTGCGGAAGCATATAGGGAAAGTTTCGAAATGTTTACATCGCTTATTCGCCCTGACGGATATTTGATTCAAAAAAAGGATATTGCCGTAACGCCACGATGCGAATCTACCGTTCGGGTTTCCACTTATTCTGAAAATAAGGGTGATTTTCATGCTGAAAATATTCGAATCGGAAACGGCGAGATTGTGTTTGATTTTGTTTCTCCTTTCGGTGTTATACCCGAGATTCAATTGGGCATTCCTGTGAAAATTAATATCGAAAATGCAATAGCTGCTATTGCTGCTGCCACACTTTCCGGTGTTAATCCCGACGAAGTACGTGAAGCCATGCGCACATTCGGAGGTACTAAACGTCGGTTCGATATCCGATTAAAAACGGATGATGTTGTTTTTATTGATGATTATGCTCATCATCCCAAGGAATTGGCAGAATCCATCGATTCGATCAAGGCTTTGTATCCTACAAAGAAAATAACGGGGATTTTTCAGCCCCATCTCTATACGCGCACACGAGATTTTTTTGAAGATTTTGCTCAAAGTCTTTCCAAACTCGATGAGGTAATTCTGCTGGATATTTATCCTGCACGCGAAGAACCTATTCAAGGTGTGACCTCGGAGATTATCTTCGACAAAATTACGACAGAGAGCAAAGTGTTATGTAAAAAGTCGGAACTTCTTTCGATATTGAAGGACAGAAATATTGAAGTATTGGTAACATTGGGAGCAGGCGATATCGATCGACTTTTGCCCGACATAGAGAACCTCTTAAAAGAGAAATCGGAGAGAAATCGCACGGGATTGTAATTTTTTTATGGTTTCATTTTAAAGTGTAACTTTGCAATCACATAGCTTCGAATGAAGAAATTTCTGATTATATTGGTTTCATTGGTGATAATGGGATACCTTGTTTTTGCAGCATTTTATTTTAGAAATTCATCGCAAAATCAGGTATGTACGCGTTTTGAGGTTTTCATAAAAGATAGCTCGGAAAACCGATTTGTGCATGCCGACGACATTATCCAATTGGTAAAAAATAAAGACTTGTATCCCGTTGGAAAACAAATGGATGAGGTGAATACACTTGATATCCAAACTGCGATTATGGCCAACAAACTGGTGAAGTCAGCAGAAGTGTATTCTACTTCTAATGGTTCGGTAATAGTCAATATTTATCAGCGAAGCCCTATTCTCCGTGTTATTTCTGACACAGAGGGAGATTTTTACGTCGACAAAAATCGAGAAATAATGCCGACTTCGAGTCGTTTTACCGTATATGTTCCTATTGCAACAGGCGATATAAGTAAAGAATTTGCCAAAGGTAAGTTGTATGATTTCGCCAAATTTTTGTATGAAAATCCCGATTGGGATGCCTGGATAGAACAAATTGTGGTGAGAAAAAACGAGAAAGTCGAACTGATTCCTCGAGCGGGAGATTTTCGTATCCTATTGGGAACCCTGGATAATTATCCTGCTAAATTGGAAAAATTCGCACTTTTTGTAAAAAAAGGGCTAAATGTAGTGGGATGGAATCGTTACTCAGAAATCAATCTTTCGTTCGATAATCAGGTGGTGTGTACAAAAAAATAATTCGCATTTTCTCCTATGAAAATGAATACGTGTGTAAAACAAAAATAAGTGCCGAAGCGTTTGATGAAAAACAATCCGGTCTTAATGTCGTTTATATTAAGGTATGATACAATCAGAAACAGGATTTATTGCAGCCATTGATTTGGGAACTTCAAAAATTACCGGAGTGGTCGGACGCAGGAATGAAAATAATGTCATTTCTATATTGGCGTGTGAAACCATTCCGTCCGATCAATGCATTCGTCGCGGGTTGGTATATAATATAGAAGAAACCGGGGCTAAAGTTCGTAAGCTGGTCAGTTTACTCGAGAACAAACTGGGCAGGAAAATTGGTAAAGTGTATATTCCTATAGCAGGACAATCGCTGCATACTGTCGATTTCAGGGAAAGAATGCAACTTCCCCCTTCAGGAATCGTTACGGCTGAGATTATTGCTCAGCTTCGCAAGGAAGCAGAGAAATACAATCCCGAGATGACCGGACGATATGCTATTGCCGATGTGGAATATTTTTTGGACGGGAAACCCGAAAAAAATCCTGTTGGCATTACGTGTTCTATCATCGAAGCCAATTATAAAATGATTGTCGGACGCCCTAACATCATCGCCAATATCCAAAAAAGTATTCGGGATAGAACCCAAGTGGATATTGCCGGTTATACCGTGGGAGCATTGGCTTCGGCAGCTATTGCATTGAATGAAGAAGAAAAAGAATTGGGCTGTGCTTTCATTGATTTTGGTGCAGGTACTACTACATTGTCCATCTACAAAGGAGGTATTTTACGAAGAATGGTGGTCGTTCCTTTCGGAGGACGTACCATCACAAAAGATATCTGCGAATTGAATTTCATTGAAAGCGATGCCGAACAGTATAAAATCAAATTCGGTAAAGCACACGAGAATCAGGATAATTTACTTTCCTCTCCTTTTTTCTCTAAACCGGATATCGATTTGGTGGAACTCAATAAAGTCATAAGGATGCGGATTGATGAGATTGTGGCCAATTTAAAGAAACAAATCGAATTGTCGGGCTATGCCGGACAATTGGGTGCCGGAATCGTGATGACAGGAGGAGCCTCGCAATTGAAGAATCTCGATATTTATCTCACCGAAAAATTGAAAATGCCGGTACGACAAGCATCGGCTAAAAAGTCCTTCATCAACAATTTCCCGGAATTGGCAAATGATCCATCTCTGACACAGGCTTTGGGATTGTTGTTGTTTGGAACAGAAGATTGCGAAAAAAAACCGGTTCTTGAAACAGCAAGCGAGAAAACCATGCAGGAGGAACAGGATTTTTCTAAAAAGACGAGCGACCGGAAAAGAAAAGGCGATAAAAAGAAAACGGAGAAAAACAGTGAAGAGAAAAAGCGTACGGACAGTTTTTTCTCTAAAATGGGTAATATTCTTGGAGAAATGTTTTCCGAGGATGAAAATAATTGAGGATTAATGAATAAACAAGCATTTAGGGATTAAGTAATGGATGACACGATATTGGATTTTCAGTTAGAAAGCCGCACGGAAGCGATTATTAAGGTAATCGGAGTGGGAGGGGGTGGTGGCAATGCCGTCAACCATATGTTTCTTGAAGGAATACACAATGTTTCTTTCGCTCTATGCAATACCGACAATCAGGCATTGATGGAATCGCCTGTACCCGTGAAAATTCAGTTGGGAGAACATACAACCGGTGGGCTGGGTGCCGGAAACAGACCCGATATTGCCCGCAGTGCTGCCGAGGAAAGTATCGATGCAATACGTGATTTGTTGAGTGACGGCACGCGTATGGCGTTTATCACAGCCGGTATGGGTGGAGGAACAGGAACAGGTGCAGCTCCCGTTGTGGCTAAAGTTGCTAAAGATATGGGCATCTTAACGGTTGGAATCGTGACCATCCCTTTTGTTTTTGAAGGCCCAAAAAAGATTATCCAGGCATTAAAAGGAGTAGAAGAAATTGCTGCCAATGTGGATGCACTTCTCGTGATCAACAACGAGCGATTACGTGATATTTATCACGATTTAACGATGATGAATGCTTTTGCTAAGGCCGATGATACATTGACGATCGCAGCAAAAAGCATTGCCGAAATCATCACGGTTCACGGCTATGTAAATCTCGACTTCGCCGATGTATACACAACATTGAAAGATGGTGGCGTTGCCATTATGAGTAGAGGCGTAGGAAAAGGGAAAAACAGAGTCGAAGAGGCCATTCGTGATGCTCTTCATTCGCCCTTGCTCAATAACAATGATGTGTTTAGTGCGAAAAAAATACTCATCAATCTTTCCTTTGGCGAAAAAAACCCATTAATGATGGAAGAAATGAATGCGTTGCACGAGTTCATGTCGAAGTTTAGCCGTGAAATAGAGGTAATTTGGGGTGCCGCTTTGGAAGATGATCTTACCGATGAGGTGAAGATAACATTACTGGCTACCGGTTTTTCAATTACAAGCGTGCCCGGCATTGAAGAGCACCGATTAGTAGAATCTCAGGCTGAGGAATTGGAGCGTAAGATACGCGAAGATGCACAAAAAGAACAGGAAGAAGAGGATAGACAACTGATTGAGAAATACTACGGGAAAAAAGGGCTCAAAGATCTTTTGACTACCAACTATCGGATTGAGCCGATTGTGCTGACGACAGAAGAATTGGATGATGATAAAATTTTGGAAGCAATGGAAAGGACAGCAGTTTTCAAACGCGATGTGGATTTTAATCCTCGTGCATTTCGAAACGAGGCTCAAACGCCATCATCTTCGTTGTTCGATTAAAAAAAGAATTTTTATACTAGTTGAGTTATGAATCTATTTGAAACAATTAATGAAGAAATAAAAAAAGCAATGCTGGCAAAAGATAAAGTAAGATTGGAAGCGTTGCGAGGAATTAAAAAAGAATTTTTGGAAGCAAAAACAGCCAAAGGTGCCAACAATGAACTTTCGGATGAAACCGCCTTGGCTATTTTGCAGAAAATGGCAAAACAACGAAAAGATAGCGCCGATATTTATTTGTCGCAAAATCGTTCCGATTTGGCCGAAACCGAACTGGCTCAATTAAACGTTATTCAGGAATTTTTGCCCCGACAGATGTCTCCCGAGGAATTGGAGGAAGCAGTGAAAAAAATTATTGCCGCTGTTGGGGCGACTTCCATGAAAGATATGGGTAAAGTGATGGGCGTTGCCACCAAACAGCTTGCAGGAAAAGCCGAGGGTCGTCTAATTTCTGAAGTGGTAAAAAAATTATTAAGTTAATATCATTTTTTATTAAAAATATCTTTGAATATTATATCTTTATGAAAAACGTGTTCATTTTATTGTTTTTATTGATAGTTTTTTTGTCGAATGCATCGGCTCAGGATCAACTATCTTATAAAATGGAAGAGTTAACAGCCCCCGATTTTGTGAAGGCTGTTGAAAAAAGTTCTGGAACGATTATTTTGCCTATCGGCGTTTTTGAGAAGCATGGTCCTCACCTGCCTCTTGGAACAGATTTATTAACAGCACGAGAAATAGCATTGCGCGCAGCTGAAAAAGAATATACAGTTGTTTTTCCGTGGTATTATTTCAGTCAAATTAACGAAGCACGACATCAACCCGGCACCATTGCTTATTCTCCGGAATTAATATGGAAAATATTGCAGGAAACATTAAACGAATTGAGCCGGAACGGTTTCAAAAAAATTATCATTTTCAACGGACATGGCGGCAATAATGCTTTTTTGGAATATTTTGGAATGGCTCAATTGTCAGAGCGACGCGATTACGCTCTTTATTGGTTTCAGCCGACATACGATCCGGAAGTGATCAAAAAAGCAGAAGCTTTAACGCAGCACGATCCCTACGATCAGCATGCGGGGAATCGCGAAACATCGATGATGAAGGCTATTGTTCCCGATTTGGTACATACCGAAAGAGCCGGTCTGCAATCGGGTATAGATCAAGATAGATTAAAGAATCTTCCGCATGTTTATTCGGGTATCTGGTGGTATGCTAAGTACCCCGATCATTATTCCGGCGATGGAAGTAAGGCGAACGCAGCAGCAGGCGAAATTCTTTTGAATGCAGTGGTGGAGCAATTCGTAAAGAGTATTCGTAATATTAAGGCCGACTCAAATGTTCCCACATTGCAGGAGCAGTTTTTCAATGAAGCGGAAAATCCGTTGAAAACACAACAATAACTAAAGTATATATTATTGCTGGAGATTGGGCTGAAAGGGCTCGTATTCCTTTTTTAGTCGTTTGTCGATGTAATTGCTTTTACGGGCTTTTTTATCCAGTTTTTCCAATGCTTTCAGTTGGTTTTTCCCGGGTTCGAAATTGCTTGACAAAAGCAAGACGGAGAGGGTTTCATCGTCCACTTTTTTCAATCTGAAAGCAACAGTTCTGTTTTCAATGATGTTGTTCTTTACCAATTTAACAAGAAAATCGCTTGTCGGATCATAAGGGAATGAAATATCATCGTATACCATATCCGATACTTTTATCTTTTGAGCTTTCGGATTCTTTTTGAAAAGAATTTTTCCCTCGTTGTTGGTTACGCCTCCTTGAAGTGTTTTTCCCGATGAATTCACTAGCTCAACCAAAATTCCCGATAACGAAAAATTTCGGTTGTCTGTTACCTTGATTCCTAAAGAGTCTTTTTTTGATCCCGGAAGCGGTTGTACAGTCGATTTTTCACCGGAATATTCTCCTGTCGTTACCAACAAATAATCGCCCATAATTTCATAGCTGCCTTTGCCCACTTTGTTGGTTATCATGTTTCCCATTTCATCCATGTCAAAATATACCTCTCCATTCTCAAATTTAAGGATATCGTTACCTTCTTTGAAGACACCTTCATAGTGTTGCGCATAGGTGGGGAGTGTAAGCGCAAGGAAAAACAGGATATCGTACATTCTCTTCATTTTCGACTGGTTTTTATTGGGGGTGTAGTTAAAGTTAGGTTTACAGTATTTTTTTGTAGAGTACCACAAAGGCTTTTTATTTATTCCCCAACCGGGCAAAAAGGTTGCTCGGTTGGGGAAATGCAATGCTTCCCTAGGATTGTTGGAAAATAGTTACTCTTCTTTTTCGCCTGCTTCGTATTCTTTCAGCAATTTCTCCTGAATATCAGGAGGCACAAGTTCATAACTGGAGAACTTCATGGTAAAGGAAGCGCGTCCACCGGTAAGCGAACTTAGAGAAGTAGAATACGAACTCATTTCTTTTAGTGGAACTTTGGCTTTGATTCTCTCGAAATGCTTATCACTTTCCATGCCCATAATCATAGCCCGTCGTGTTTGCAGATCACTTATTACATCTCCCATGTATTCTGATGGTACGGAAACAGTAACATCATAGATGGGTTCGAGAATTTTGGGCCCTGCGTTTTTGAATGCCATGCTGAAGGCATTACGGCCGGCAAGCATGAAAGAGATTTCGTTGGAATCGACAGGGTGCATCTTGCCGTCATATACAATAACGCGAACATCACGCGCATACGATCCTGTTAAAGGTCCTTGTTCCATGCGACTCATAATTCCTTTCAAAATAGCGGGCATGAAGCGGGCATCGATGGATCCTCCCACAATACTGTTTACAAAAACCAATTTACCTCCCCATTCAAGCTTTATTTCCTGAACATCGCGTGTTTGAACTTTGTATTCTTGTCCGTTGAATTTATATACTTCCGGCATAGGCATACCTTCTGTATAAGGTTCTACGATAAGGTGGACTTCACCAAACTGTCCGGCTCCTCCCGATTGCTTTTTGTGACGGTAGTCGGCGCGAGCTGCTTTGGTTATCGTTTCACGATAAGGGATTTTCGGTTCAAGAAATTCCACTTCGATTTTATCGTTATTTTCTAATCTCCATTTGAGCGTTTTCAGGTGAAATTCGCCCTGTCCCGAAACAATGGTTTGCTTCAATTCTTTCGATATTTCCGAGATCCACGTGGGATCTTCCTCGTGCATTCGGGTGAGTGCTTCGTTTAGTTTTTCGGCGTTGGCTTCGTTTATTGGTTTAATGGCTCTACGATAGCGGGGTTCGGGATATTTAATGAAATCGAATCGGTTGTCGGCACCTTTGCCATTTAGGGTATCACCGGTGCGTACGTCTTTTAATTTTACAGCTGCACCGATGTTGCCCGCCTGCATTTCTTCAACTTTGGTGCGGATTTGTCCGGCTACCGAAAAAATTTGAGCCAAACGTTCTTTGGAGCCTCTATTGGCGTTGGTCAGGTCATCACCTTCTCTTACGGTTCCTGACATGACTTTGAAGTAGGAAATCTCTCCGATATGGGGTTCAACAGTAGTTTTAAAAACGAAAAGACTGACAGGAGCATTGGGGTCGGGTTTTACCTCCTTGCCTTCGGTATTTTTCGGCGCGGGCATCTGATCCGGTGATGGTGCTACGGCACTCAGAAAATTCATCACCCGGTGTACACCCCGGTTTTTTAAAGACGAAACGCAAAATACGGGGAAAACGCTACGATCGATCAACCCTTTTTGGATTCCTTCCCTCATCTCTTCTTCCGATAGTGTTCCCTGCTCGAAATATTTTTCCATCAACCCTTCATCGTTCTCGGCGGCTGCTTCCAACAGTGCTTTATATAATTCGTCAGCTTTGGCTTTTTCACTGTCCGGAATATCCATTACATCGGGAGCTGTGGCATCGGGTTTCCATTTGTACATTTTTTGTTTTAATACATCAACTATACCTTCAAACGCGTTTCCGTTACCGATAGGGTATTGAATGGGAACTACCTTGTTTCCCCACATTTCTTTCATGCCGGCGAGGGTATTGTCATAGTCGGCTTTTTCGTTATCCATTTGATTTATAACAAAAACAACCGGTTTGTTTATGTCTTCTGTATAGTGAAATTGGTTTATGGTTCCTACTTCAATTCCGTTGGCGGCGTGAATAACCATCAATGCTGTGTCGGTTACGTTGAGCGAAGTGATGACTCCGCCAATGAAATCGTCTGATCCCGGGCAGTCAATGAAATTCATCATTTTGTCTTTCCACTCAATAGAAAACACGGTAGGGAAAACCGAATAGCCGTATTCTTTTTCAACAGGGAAATAATCACTCACGGTATTTCCGTTTTCAACCGTACCGCGTCGTTTTATAAGACCACTCTCGAAAAGCATAGCTTCTGCGAGGGTGGTCTTTCCCGATCCCGAATTGCCTATGATAGCAATATTTTTAATGTCTTTCGTTTGATATACTTTCATGATTTGAATGTTTATTAAAATTGTTTGGAGTTACAAAATTAAAACGACTTTGCATCTTGCATAAAGCAAAGTCGTATCACAAAAATAACGCCCGCAAGTTAAAAAAAACCGAGCAATTCATGAAATATACAATAATGTTAAAGAATTATGTTTTATAACATAAAATATAAGATTGATTCTATTCGAAGTGATTCAACATAAGTTGTTTTTCGTATGTTGAAAACTATAGGTACTATGATATAGTCTTTTGCCGGAATACTTTCTAAATTATATGGATTTTTTTGTACTTTTGGCGAATTAAATAATGAACAACACTTCTGCACATCGAATAAGGTATATGCAGATTGTGCTTAGAAGAATGAGTATTCATGATAAAACCGGTATTTATTCAATATTTGTACGTAGAATTTGCTAAAAAGATAAGGTTGTTAGTGAGTAAGCAATTATGGATGGCTGGTGTGGATCCGGGTATCGTTTAAAACCTTGGATGTTTTTTGTACGCCTTAAAAAATACCTTTTTATTCTGTTTTTTTTAAACAATTTAAAATACGATTTCAAATGAAATATTTTTATAATCAACATATTGAAGAGATACTTCAACAATTCGGTGTGTCTGCCGAAAAGGGATTGTCGGCTGCTGAAGCAAAAAAGCGTCTCGAAACCTATGGACCGAATCGGCTTCAATCCGAAAAACAAAAATCAACTTTACAAATCTTTTTCGATCAGTTTAAAGGATCGATGGTGATGATCCTTTTCGTCGCTGCCGTTATTTCGGGAATAATGGGTCTGCAAAACGGAGAGGGTTTTTTAGATACGATAGTTATTCTTGCCATTTTGGTGGTTAATGCCCTTATCGGAATGGTTGAAGAGAAAAAAGCGCAATCTTCCTTAGAAGCACTGAAAAAGATGAGTGCGCCCCATTCTAAAGTGCTGCGCGAGGGCGAAATTGTTGAAATTTCTTCTACGGAGATTGTTCCCGGTGACATTGTTGTATTGGATACAGGAGATATTGTTCCTGCCGATATGCGACTCATAGAAGCGGTGAACCTGAAAATTCAGGAATCGGCTCTGACCGGAGAATCTGTTCCGGTGGAGAAAAATGCCGAAACGTTGAATGCGGAAGACGTACCGTTGGGCGATCGTAAGAATATGGCGTTCTCGACGTGCGTGGTGACTTACGGTCGGGGTAAAGGTATAGTTGTGGCAACAGGTATGCATACCGAAGTGGGCAAAATTGCACATATGCTTCAGCATGCCGAGGGAACCGAAACGCCAATGAGTAAACGGTTGGAACAGCTGGGAAAAACATTGGGTTATGTTGCTCTTGTCATCTGTTTGGTCATTTTTATTGTAGGACTGCTGTACGGCAACAATTGGCTTGAAATGTTTATGATGGCAGTGAGCCTTGCTGTTGCCGCCATTCCTGAAGGGTTGCAGATTGTTTCGACGCTGGTACTTTCCATCGGTGTGCAGCGTCTCGTAAAACTTCATGCCATTGTACGCAAACTGCCTTCGGTTGAGTCATTGGGAAGTGTTACGGTAATTTGTTCCGACAAAACGGGGACACTTACCCAAAATAAGATGACTATAGTAAAAGGATGGACCACTGCGAACGAAATCGATTTTCGGGATGCTGCCACATTCGAACGTTTGGGTTCGGATGGGAAAATGCTGTTGCAATCGGCATTATTGTGTACCGACGCTCATCTGAGAATGTTTCCCGACGGAAGTCATGAAAACTCGGGTGATCCCACCGAAACGGCTATTGTTGACATTGCGTTGAATTTCGGTATGAATAAGAATGAGGAAGAGAAAAAACATCCCCGGGTCGGCGAGGTTCCTTTCGATTCTGAACGCAAACGCATGGCCACCATCAACAAAATGGAAAACGGGCAACTGCGTGTTAATGTGAAAGGTGGGGTTGATGAAGTCTTGAGTGTTACCTCTTGCATTCGTGTTCATGGCAAGGTTCGTCCGATTACCCAAGAAGATATCGAAGCAATCAGGAGACAAAATGAGAGTATGGCGCAAGATGCTTTGCGTGTTCTTGCTGTTGCGTATAAAGATATTGACAAACTTCCCGATAAAGTGACGGTCGAAACCGTCGAGAATGCGTTGGTTTTTGTAGGGTTGATCGGCATGATCGATCCTCCCCGCCCCGAAGTGAAAGAAGCGGTGAGCAAATGCAAAATAGCCGGTATACGTCCGGTAATGATTACCGGGGATCATAAGATTACGGCTCTTGCCATTGCTAAAGAGATCGGAATTTATCGGGAAGGCGATCAAACGGTCACAGGTTCCGATTTGGAGAATATGTCCGATAACGATTTATATCGCAATGTGAAATCGTATTCGGTTTATGCCCGTGTGGCTCCGGTGCACAAAGTGCGAATCGTGAAAGCATGGCAATCCTATGGCGATATTGTTGCCATGACGGGTGACGGGGTAAACGATGCCCCTGCTTTAAAACAGGCAGATGTAGGTGTTGCAATGGGTGTAACAGGAACCGAGGTGGCGAAGGAAGTGGCGGACATAATCCTTACCGACGATAATTTTGCTACCATTGTCAATGCCGTCGAAGAAGGACGTCGTATTTATGACAATATTCTCAAAGCCATTCAATATTTGTTATCATCTAATGTGGGTGAGGTCCTGCTCATCCTTATTGCCTCGTTGTTGAATCTTGGCAATCCGCTGACGCCGATCCTTATTCTTTGGATTAATTTGGTAACGGATAGCCTTCCCGCGCTGGCATTGAGTATGGATCCTGCCGAAAAAGATATTATGAGACGTAAACCGCGAGATCCTCAAAAAGGAATTTTCGGTCGGGGAATGGTTTGGCGCATCATTTATCAGGGAACAACCATCGGCTTGATTTCGCTGGCTGCATATCTGATCGGATTTAACGATGGTGGTCAGCCTTTAGGACAAACCATGGCTTTTGCCGTACTCGGATTTGCCCAGTTGATTCATGTTCGGAATCTGCATTCCAACAAAATTTCCTGTTTCAAAATCAGTCCGTTGCTCAACAGACCGTTGATAGGTGCCATTGTTGTTTCGGCAGCATTTATGGCTTTAATTCTTCTGATTCCGCCCGTCATGAATATTTTTGGCACCGTTCCCATGGACGGAACGCATTGGACTTATGTATTGCTGCTCTCGTTAGTCCCTATTGTTATGGTCGAGTTGATGAAACTGTTGAAATTAAACAGTTCAAAAGACGAATATTAAATCGTGCTGTTTTTTGTCATTAACGAATGTAAAGGGATTAAAATTCAGCTTAAATAAATGATAAATTTACACTTACCTTGTCCTTTGAATGGGCAAGGTAAATTTTTTTTATTATTTTTGGAGCCGTGAAAAATTGATTTTTCATCAAATTTCCTGTTTTTCTTTTCAATTTTAAACAATATTAATCGATTTATCATATGGAGAATATGAATGAAGCTCTTTTTCTTCTGGTTGTAGGAATGCTTACGGTTTTTGTTATTCTTTTGTTGGTTGTGGCTGTTGGAAATTTTATTATAGGAGTTACGAATCGTTTTCTCCCAACTCCACATACACCTAAGAAAAATGATACCGAAGGGGATACGGGTATACATCCCAAAAAAATGGCAGCCATTGTAGCAGCGGTGGATGCCGTTACCAGGGGGAAGGGCAAAATAATTAACATAGGGAAAACAAAAAGCACAAAATAAATAATTATGGCAAAACAGATAGGATTTAGTCTTTTATATCGCGACATGTGGCAGTCGTCGGGGAAATATGTGCCACGGGTAGATCAATTGAAAGCTGTAGCTCCTGCTATTATCGATATGGGATGTTTTACTCGTGTTGAAACCAATGGCGGGGGGTTTGAACAGATTAACCTGTTGTTTGGTGAAAATCCAAATATTGCAGTGAGAGAATGGGTGAAACCTTTCAACGAGGCCGGCATTCAAACACACATGCTCGAGAGGGGATTGAATGGCATCCGCATGACTCCTGTTCCGGCCGATGTGCGCCGGCTTATGTTTCAAGTGAAGAAAAAACAGGGTACCGATATTGCTCGTTCGTTTGACGGATTGAACGATGTACGCAACTTGGAGAATTCCATCAAATTTGCGAAAGAAGCGGGCATGATTTCCCAAGCGGCGCTTTGTATTACCGTTTCACCTATTCATACGGTTGAATATTACACTCGGTTGGCCGACACGTTGATCGAAATGGGTGCAGACGAAATTTGCATAAAAGATATGGCCGGAATTGGAAGACCGGTATCGCTGGGCAAGATTGTGAAAAATATCAAAACTCGTCATCCTCACATCCCGGTGCAATATCACGGTCATGCCGGCCCCGGTTTTCAGATGGCATCGATTCTTGAAGTAGCAGAGGCCGGTGTCGATTATGTTGACGTGGCTATGGAGCCGCTTTCATGGGGTACAGCTCATGCCGATGTGCTTGCCGTACAAGCAATGCTGAAGGATGCCGGATTTGCCGTTCCCGATATCAACATGAAAGCCTATATGAAAGTGCGTTCGCTCACACAAAGTTTTATCGACGATTTTCTGGGTTATTATATCAATCCCAAGAATCGGTTGATGAATTCGTTGCTTATCGGCCCCGGTTTGCCGGGCGGAATGATGGGGAGCCTGATGGCCGATCTGGAAAATAATTTGGAGTCGCTTAACAGATGGTTGGCTAAAAACGGCAGACAGGAACTCACATTGGACGATTTGCTGATAAAATTGTTCGATGAGGTCACCTATATTTGGCCGAAAGTTGGATACCCTCCATTGGTGACGCCGTTTAGCCAGTACGTAAAAAACCTCGCCCTGATGAACGTGATCCAGATGGAGAAAGGCAAAGAGCGCTGGTCGATGATTGCCGATAACATTTGGGATATGATTCTCGGCAAATCGGGTAAACTTCCCGGTGAGGTAGCTCCGGAGCTTGTGGCATTGGCAAAAGAACAAGGGCGGGAATTTTATACCGGAAATCCGCAAGATTTGTATCCCGATCAATTGGATGAATTTCGTGCCGAGATGAAAAGGAACAATTGGGACTTTGGCCGTGATGACGAGGAACTTTTTGAGTTGGCCATGCATCCCGAACAATACAGAGCCTACAAAAGTGGCGAAGCTAAAGCGGCATTCGAAAAAGATTTGGCCGAGAAAAAAGCAGCTGAAAAGCAAAAAAAGGGAGAAGTACCTGCCGTTTCGGTTCCACAAAATAATGAGTATAAGCCGAAGAAATTGATCGTCACTATTGATGATGAGGAATATGAGGTAAATATTTCTTACCCGGATGAGGATGGGGCTGAAAATAAGGAAGCCGATAAACCGGCAAAGGATGTGAAACCTGCCGAAAAATCTTCATCGGCTCCAAAAGGGAAAATCAAAGCACTTGTTGCGCCTCTCGAGGGAAAATTCTTTTTGACGAAAGATCCTTCAGAAAAACCTGTTAAAGTAGGCGATAAAGTTAAAAAGGGAGATGTAATCGGATACATAGAATCCATGAAGACCTATAATACAATCGCTGCCGAAGAGGATGGAACTGTGGTTGAAATCTGTGTATCGAATGGTGATTCTGTATTTGAAGATGATGTGATTCTTAAATTGCAATGAGGATATGGGGGATATTTTTTCGGGTTTATTTGAAATGACGGCGTTTGGGGTCTTAGATCTCAAAACCGTCATCATGTGGATTATCGCTTTTGTTTTGCTGTATCTGGGAATTCGAAAGGAATACGAGCCGTTGTTGCTTGTACCTATCGGATTTGGAGTGCTGTTGGCCAACTTGCCCGGAGCAGGCTTGGGTATAGTGGACGCATCTGCTGTTCAATATGCCGACGGGAGCTATATGAACCTTCCGGAAATTGCGAGCAAATACGGCATCATGAATTTTCTTTATTATTCGCTTATTAAGACAGGATTGCTTCCTCCGATTATTTTTATGGGGGTTGGAGCACTTACCGATTTCGGCCCTATGCTGCGCAACCTCAAGTTGTCGCTTTTTGGGGGAGCTGCACAGTTGGGTATTTTTACGGTATTGTTGGGGGCTGTTTTGATGGGATTCAATTTGAATGAGGCAGCTTCGTTGGGTATCATCGGCGGTGCCGACGGACCTACCGCTATTTATACGACCATCAAATTGGCACCGCATCTGTTAGGACCCATTGCTATTGCTGCTTATTCTTATATGGCGCTGGTGCCGGTGATTATTCCCTTGGTGTCGAAATTGCTGATGACCGAAAATGAATTCAAAATTCACATGCGCAACATGGATAAGTTGTATCCTCCCAAACATGCTATCAAACACTTGAAAGTAGTGAAGATTGTTTTCCCTATCGTATTGGGTGTGGTTGTGGCTGTTTTTGTTCCTTCGTCGGCACCCTTGCTCGGCATGTTGCTGTTTGGAAATTTGGTTAAGGAAATCGGAACTTCCACAAGTCGTCTGGCCGAAGCAGCGTCGGGTCCCATTATGAATACGGCAACCATTTTTCTTGGGTTGTGTGTAGGAGCTACCATGACGGCCGAGGTATTCCTTTCGCCACAAACATTGGGTATTGTGGTTGGTGGATTTTTGGCTTTCGCCATATCGGTTGCCGGCGGCATTTTGGGTGTGAAGGTCTATAACATGTTTTCAAATAAAAAGATCAATCCGCTTATCGGGGCAACCGGTCTGAGTGCCGTACCGATGGCTTCGCGTGTGGCAAACGAGATGGCATTGAAATACGACAAATCGAATCATATCCTGCAATATTGTATGGCTAGTAATGTTTCCGGGGTAATCGGATCGGCTATTGCCGCAGGCGTATTGATTTCGTTTTTGGGATAATATAACGATAAGATTTCATATAGAAAGGGTGGTCCGGGATGATCACCTTTTTTATTTTTGTAATGGGTATCGTCCGGATTTTTGTTTACATTTTCTGTAAACGTATTTCGGGACAAGATACCCCTTCCTCGCACCAAGGCCGTACCATCCTCGCTCCATGCTTGCATCAGGCTTGCGCCACCATCGCATAAAGTTTGTTCCGGCTCTACCTCCGGATCCCGCTCTACATGCGGCAAAGACATAGGTTTGTTTCATACCGGTTTCGTGGAATTCGATGTCGTTATCCCTGCCTTGGAGCGAAGGAAGAGCGAAGGAGGAGCGAAGGAAGAGCGATAAAAGGTCGGCAAAACCCCTCCATCGAACAAAACTTCGTTAAACCAAATTGCGGAAATCCTTCCCGCATGTTGTCTCACCTGTTGAAGTAGACAAAAACTTCGTTGAGCCAATACCCCATACCCGAAAACGGAGGTTAAATAAGTTCATTATTTTTTTTGCTATAACATTAATATTCTATATCTTTGACAGGTAGAAAGTTGTCTGATAACAAAGAAAAAACAATAAAGGCAAACACTTTTTTTAATCTGATTTTATTTCAAATAAAAGCAATAAGTCCTTAAATTAAAACAATAGGATGGATGAAAACATGAGATATAACGATTTGCCTATAGATTTTAAATATCTGATCGTAAACGAGAAAGACATAAGTTACGGTTTGACCGTAAATACGGTCGGGTTTCAGCCTGTTGCTCCTAATACAGTCTATCCATCTACGCAACATCCCAAAAGCTATTATTTTGACCCATGTAAAGGACGAATTCTTTCCGAGTATCAGATACTTTATATCAGTAAAGGGCACGGCTCTTTTATGTCGGAAACTACAAAGAAAACCACTATTGATAAGGGACAAATTATTTTTCTTTTTCCCAATCAATGGCATACCTATTGTCCTTCACCTGAAACAGGATGGAACGAATATTATATTGGATTTGAAGGACAAGTTATTGACGAGATGGTAAAAAACGAATTCATCAGCCCGAATAAACAGGTTATCGATATTGGTGTGAACGAAGATTTGGTAAATCTTTATTCTACGGCGTTACAAGTAGCAAAAGACGACAGAATCGCTGCTCAGCAGCATTTAGCCGGCATCGTTTTACATATTATTGGCATGATATTATCGTATTCGCAGAATAAAGATTTTGAAGACAACAACATGAGCCAAATTGTAGAACGTGCCAAAATTATTATGAGTGAAAATATGTATAAAGGGATTAATGTTGAAGAAATTGCATCAAAATTGGGGATAAGTTATTCGCGATTCAGAAAAGTTTTTAAAGATTATACAGGCTATGCTCCTGCACAATATTTTCAGGAACTGAAATTAAGAAAATCAAAAGAATTGTTGGCCGAAACGAACCGATCTCTAAAAGAGATTGCTTATGAGTTGAATTTCAATTCTTATGAATATTTTATCTTTTTCTTTAAAAAAAGAGTTGGAATTACTCCATTGGAATACAGAAATTTAGGGAAAGTATAATACCAAACCGACTTTCATAAGCCTCAGTCACTCTACGTCCGCTCTACGATTTTGTTTTTTGTTGCAAAAATGCAGGGGATTCTTTACGATAAATCTACGCAATCGGATTTTTTTCTCTCTGCCTTGAAGCAAGCTTGAAGCAGACCGGCGATATTTTTCGGCCGGGATGTTGCGCTTCCATTTTGGACATAATTTCTTTTGTTAAGGGATGTTTTGTATATTTGTCGGGAATTATTGCCAAAAATTATTCGGTAAAAATCATCAACACAATGAGAAATATTAAAATTCTTTTTTCGGTAATTCTTTTGGGCGTTATTTTCTCAAGTTGCGGATACAACACGATGGTTGAAAAACAGGAAGCCGTAGCCTCGCAATGGGGCAACGTGCAAAATGCGTATCAGCGCAGGGCTGATCTGATTCCAAATCTTGTGGCTACCGTGAAGGGTTATGCCGAACACGAACAAGAAACCCTTACGAAGGTGACCGAGGCTCGCGCCAAAGCTACTCAGATAACGATAGATCCCGAAAATCTTACGGAAGAGAATATCCGAAAATATCAACAGGCTCAGACAGAGTTGAGTGAAGCGTTGAGCAGATTGCTTCTCATTCAGGAGAATTATCCCGAGTTGAAAGCCAATCAGAATTTCCTCGCTCTTCAGGACGAACTTGCCGGTACAGAGAATCGAATCGCGGTTGAACGGAACCGATTCAACCAATTGGTAAAAGAGTATAATGCGTATATTCGCAAATTCCCTCAGATCATTTATGCCGGTTTGTTCGGATTTAAACCCAAAGCCTATTTTCAAGCTGCCGAAGAAGCTCAGACAGCGATACAGGTTCAATTTTAGCCAACATGTAGGCAACTTCAGTAAATTATTTGATGAAGATATTCAGGAAAATTAAACATCGGTTTTGGTTATTCATTTTGTTTTTTGGCGTAGCTGCGGTCTATGCTCAGGATATTCCTAAACCCATGTATCCACCCCGTTTAGTGAATGATTTTGCCCGTCTTTTCTCGCCGGAAGAAACGCGGGCTTTGGAGCAAAAACTCCGCGCTTACCACGATTCCACATCTACTCAAATCTATGTGGTTACCGTGAACGATTTGGGAGGGTATGCTATTTCCGATTATGCTTTTAAAATAGGCGAGGAGTGGGGTGTGGGTCAAGAAGGCAAGGATAACGGAGCGGTGATCCTCATTAAGCCGAAAGTCGGCAACAGCAGGGGACAAGCCTTTATTGCAACAGGTTATGGATTGGAAGCTCGGCTGAATGATGCGTATGTAGGTAGGATTGTGCGCGATCGGATGATTCCCTATTTTAAGGAAAACGATTATTTTGGTGGTGTTAACGCTGCTGTAGATGCCATAATAGAACGTTTATCGGGAGAATTCGATGCAGATGAACAGCCGGATAACGGCGGTGTTCCCATTGGCCTTATGGTGGTGTTGATCCTTGTTTTTATTATTATTATTCTTCGTCTGTTTTTTGGTAACAACCGGCATATAGATAATGATGGGAGTAATCGTGGAGGGGGGCGTTTCATTTTCTTCCCGCCTTTCAACGGAGGAAGTAACCGTTCCGGAGGGTTTGGTGGCAACTTTGGCGGAGGGGGAGGAGGTCGTTTCGGAGGCGGGGGTGCCGGAGGAAGTTGGTAAATCAATGGAAAAGATCGTGTCGAATATGTTGCCGCTCATTACTATTCTTGGCCCTACCGCAACCGGCAAAACCCGTTTTGCTGCACATCTGGCCTACGAGCTGGATGGAGAAATTATCAGTGCCGATTCGCGACAGGTTTACAAGGGTATGGATATTGGAACGGGTAAAGATTTATCGGATTATGCGATAAATGGCCGTCATATTCCTTATCATTTGATCGATATTCGTGAAGCAGGCGAAAAATATACGCTCTTTCATTTTCAACACGATTTTCATCAGGCCTATTCCGACATTCTTTTGCGAAATAAAACCCCTCTTTTGTGCGGAGGTACAGGATTGTATATCGAATCGGTGTTAAAGGGGTATCGGTTACCGGATGTTCCGGAGAATCCCGAATTGCGAAAGCAATTGGCAAATATGTCGCAAGAGGAACTGATAAAAATGTTGAGTTCGTACAAAAAATTACACAATATTACCGATACGGATACCAAACAGCGTACTATACGGGCTATTGAAATTGCCGATTTTCAGGAAAAGCATGATGTCGAGTGCCCTGCATATTTACCGGTTGAAAGTGTAATCATCGGTCTTTCGATAGATAGGGAATTGCGGCGCAAAAAAATTTCGGAACGATTAAAAAAGCGTTTGGATGAAGGAATGATTGAAGAAGTTGAGAAACTTCTGGCGACAGGTCTTTCGGCTGACGACCTTATTTATTACGGGTTGGAATATAAATATATAACCTTATACCTTTTGGGAACGTTGTCGTATGAGGAGATGTACTCGAAATTGGAAATCGCCATACATCAGTTTGCTAAGCGACAAATGACCTGGTTTAGGGGGATGGAACGCCGCGGTTTTACCATTCATTGGATTGATGTTACTTTGCCTATGGAAGATAAAATAGCCCGTGGTTTACAGCTGTTACAGCATATATGAAAAGGCTTTTCCTTTATAATTGTCCAAAAAATAGTACTTTTGTATCTTGAAAATTGGTTGCCCGGTTTTTTAAACTTTTCGGCAACCAACGATATTGTTTTATTTACTGATTATACACTAAAAAATGATTAAAGGTCAATTTCCGGTCGAGAAGTTTCGTGCTCTTGAAACCCCTTTCTATTATTACGATATCGATTTGCTCCGACAGACCCTCGATATCATAAAAAAAGAAATTCAAGGCAAAAATTATCATATTCATTATGCCATTAAGGCAAATGCTAATCCCCGCATTTTGAGGGAGATTTCCTCTTATGGCTTTGGAGCTGACTGTGTAAGCGGAAACGAGATTCTTCGTGCTATAGAGTGCGGATTTTCTCCGTCGAAAATTGTTTTTGCGGGTGTCGGGAAAACCGATAAAGAGATTAATTTGGCTTTGGATAACGATATCTTTTGTTTCAATGTGGAGTCGTTGCCCGAAATGGAAACCATCGAAGAATTGGCTTCCAAGAAAGAGAAACGCGCACGCATTGCTTTGCGTATCAATCCTAATATCGACGCTCATACTCACGAATACATTACCACCGGTTTGAATGAAAACAAATTTGGGTTGAATGAACAAGATTTGCCCAAAGCGTTGACTTTTATTGCCGGAGCATCGCATATCGAACTGATCGGGATTCATTTTCATATTGGATCACAAATTACGGATTTGTGTGCTTTTGAGAATTTGTGCGTCAGAGCTATGGGGTGGAAACGCTGGTTCGAAAACCGAGGTGTGCGCCTTCAGCATATAAATGTAGGGGGCGGATTAGGGATTAACTATATGCACCCGAATCATTGCCCCATAGCCAATTTCGAATCGTATTTCCGCCTTTTCGATAAACATATAAAGTTAAATAATGGCCAATCGATCCATTTTGAACCGGGAAGGTCGGTGGTTGCTCCTTGTGGCTCGCTTATTGCGAAAACAGTATATGTAAAAGAAGGGCTCAGCAAAAAGTTCCTCATTATCGATGCCGGTATGACGGATCTTATTCGCCCGGCTTTATATCAGGCGTTTCATCATATCGAAAATATGAGTTCGGATGAAGAACCGGCTTGCTATGATGTTGTAGGTCCTATTTGCGAGTCGAGCGATACTTTTGGCAAAAATAGGGAGATCAACAAAGCAAAACGAGGTGATTTGATTGCTATTCGATCTGCCGGAGCCTATGGAGAAGTGATGGCATCGCAATACAATTGTAGAGAATTGCCCAAATCGTATTTTTCGGATCAAATTTAATCGGATATGAATTTTATGCTTTCGTCGGTGTTTGATTTCTCCATCATCGATTGGATTATTGTTGCATCTCTTTTGCTATTTTTTATTATTCAGCTCCTTTTTTATTTTTTTCTCTATAGGAAACCTTACTCGTATCCGTCCAAAAAGGAAAGAACTTCGATATCGGAAAAAGACTTGCCGGCGGTGTCGGTTGTGATTGTTTCGAAAAACGATTCTGAAAATCTGGCAAAGCATCTTCCTGCTATTCTCGATCAAGATTATCCCGATTTTGAAGTTGTTGTCGTAAACATGGGTTCGACCGATGAAACCGATATGGTTTTAAAGCGTTTGGAGCAGATGTATAACAATCTCTACCACACCTACGTTCCGCAAGAAGCCGAAGAATTGAATGAAAAAAAACTGGCATTGACAATAGGTATCAAGGCTGCGAAAAACCCTATTTTACTTTTTACGGAATCGTATTGTCGGCCGGCATCCAATCAGTGGATTAAAGAATTTGCAGAAGAATTTGCCAAAGGAAAAGAAGTGGTTTTGGGTTTTTGTAAACTCGATATCTCCAAAAAGGTTTCTATGCGGAAGTTCATTCATTACGATAACCTGATACAAGGGTTGAAATATTTATCTATGGCCATTGTTCATCGACCGTATATGGGCATTGGAAGAAATATGGGGTATGTCCGAGAATTGTTTTTCAAACAAAAAGGATTTTCTTCAATTCTGAATTTCGAAGATGGCGAAGACGATCTGTTTATTAACCAAATAGCAAACGGTGCAAATACCGGAGTTGTTATATCGCCTGAGAGCATGACTATAAGCGATGTTGTGACAAGTTTTTCGGTTTGGCGTGCATTAAAATCGAAATATCTACACACAAAACGATATTACAAGGGCTTTTTTTCTTCTATTTTCGGTTGGGAAACCTTTTCCAAATATGGTTTTTATCTTTCGGTCATTTGTGCTGTTTGTTGGGGATTGCTAAATACCAATTTTGTTCTTCTTTTCCTTGGAATCCTATTGTTTATAGCAAGGTATTGTTTTCAGGCAATTATCATCAACCGTAATAGCAAACTTTTTGGTGCCGGTAAGCATTATCTCGATCTTGTTTTCATGGATATCTTTCAACCTTTCAACAATTTCAGATTTAAGAAATATGCGGAGAAAAAACGGAATAAATTCAGATGATATCGAATAAACAAAATGTCAGGAAATGCGTTAACTATAAGAAAATGACAATGTGTCATTTAAACCATGGGCGATTTAAAATGTCGGTTAAAGCGGGTTAAGGGTATACGTATTTGGTTAAAAGTGTTAAAAACAAAGAGATATGTCGATATGGTGTATGTTTTTTGTTATTATTTTTGAGTACTAAAATGAGCAACGAAGCAATAGATTTATCATTTAAAACAGAAAGATATGAAAGCAAATAGTACCAAAAGAGTATTAGGCATTATTTTAATTGCCGTATTGAGTTCTGTCATAACATTGTTTGGTTATGACCAGATAAACAAAAAGAGAAACAGGGCTGTTTCGGGGAATGTGGGAGAGTATGCGAGTTCTTTCGATCAAGATAAAAATGTTATTCTGACCAACTTAACTGCATCTCAAGGATATTTTGATTTTACTGAAGCTGCCGAAAAAGCGGTTCATGGTGTTGTTCATGTCAAGACGAAAGCAGTGCGTGAGCAAGTGGTAATCAATCCTTTCGATTTCTTTTTCGGCTTCGGAGGCGAACAGGTAATTCCTCGCGAACAGGTAGGTTTCGGATCGGGAGTCATTATTTCGAAAGATGGCTACATCATTACCAATAATCATGTTATTGAAGGTGCCACAGAGGTATCGGTGACCCTAAATGACGAGCGTGAGTTCACCGCAAAAGTTGTTGGGGCCGATGCACAGTCGGATATAGCTTTGCTCAAGATTGATGGTGATAATTTCCCTTATCTTTCTTTCGGAAATTCCGATGCGTTAAGAGTAGGTGAATGGGTTTTGGCTATTGGCAATCCGTTTAATTTGACCTCGACGGTTACTGCCGGTATTGTCAGTGCAAAAAACCGGACCAACATTGTGGGCGAAAATATGGGCCTTCAATCATTCATTCAAATTGATGCAGCCGTTAATCCCGGAAATAGTGGAGGAGCATTGGTGAACACGAAGGGTGAATTGGTAGGCATCAATACCGCTATTTATTCGGAAACGGGTAATTTTACCGGCTATGCATTCGCAATTCCTATTTCCATAGCCGGAAAAGTTGCAGCCGATCTTAAGGAATATGGAATTGTGCAACGTGCCGTGTTGGGAATTCAAGTACCTAATATTGAATATCTGAAACGATATGATCCCAAAAGGGCGAGCGAACTAGCAAAAATTCAAGGTGTGATGGTGGAGGATTTTTCGGATAGAAGTCCCGCCAAAGCTGCCGGCATAGAAAAGGGAGACGTTATTAAAGCCATAAATAATGTCCCGGTTCGTAATTTTGCCGAATTGCAGAATCAACTGAGCAGATATCGGCCGGGAGATAAAGTGAAAGTTACGGTTGATAGAAACGGTACCGAAAAAACTTTCTCGGTGGAATTAATCAATATGCAAGGCAGTACCGAAATTATTAAAAGACCCGATGCATTAAAAATATTGGGAGCTACTTTTAAGGCGTTGTCTGACGAACAGAAAAAACGATTGGGAATAAGTAGCGGAGTTGAGGTTACCGAGGTAAGCAAAGATGGGATATTTAATAAAGAAGGTATCAAAAAAGGATTCATTATTATGAGGATAAATAATTCTCCGGTAAACAACGAGGATGATGTGGCGAGAATTGTTGCCTCTGTTGCTGCAAGAGGCGTCGATGAAGATAAAGTTATTTTAATAGCCGGCTTTTATCCGCCCAATGGAAGAACGCAGTATATTGCAATTGATCTATCTAAAAAATAAGGAGACGATAGATAAAATTGATGTTTTTGCAAAACAAAAAACGGACAAAAGTGTTGTTAATAACAAAGGATTCAGTGTGAATGCTGTATCCTTTGTTAGGATTTAGGAAATATCAATATAAGCGTATAAAAATATAAAAATAATAATAGGATAGCTAGAGAATGAGACAATTAAAGATTACAAAATCAATAACAAATAGAGAAAGTGCTTCTCTCGATAAATATCTCCAAGAGATTGGGAGAGAGGATTTAATTACTGTTGAAGAGGAGGTAGAATTAGCACAAGCAATCAAAAAAGGCGACAGACAGGCATTGGAAAAGCTAACGCGTGCCAATCTTCGTTTTGTTGTCTCGGTTGCCAAGCAATATCAAAATCAAGGACTCAGCCTTCCCGATTTAATTAATGAAGGAAACTTGGGATTAATAAAGGCTGCGGAAAAATTTGACGAAACGAGAGGGTTTAAGTTTATCAGTTATGCTGTGTGGTGGATTCGTCAATCCATCTTGCAGGCTTTGGCTGAGCAATCGAGAATCGTGCGATTGCCTCTTAATCAGGTAGGTTCATTGAACAAGATAAGCAAAGCATTTCAGAAATTCGAACAGGAAAACGAACGTCGCCCTTCTGCCGAAGAGCTTGCTGAAGAATTGGATGTGTCTGTAGATAAAGTTTCCGATTCTCTGAAAGTATCCGGACGTCATATATCGATGGATGCTCCTTTTGTGGAAGGGGAAGACAACAGTTTGTTGGATGTTTTGGTGAACGATGATGCGCCGGCTGCCGACCAAACTTTAATGAAAGAATCGCTTCATAAAGAAATCGAACGTGCTTTATCTACGTTAACGGAACGGGAAAGCGATATCATTAAAATGTTTTTCGGCATTGGTTGTCAGGAAATGACGTTAGAAGAAATCGGAGATAAATTTCAATTAACCAGGGAGAGGGTTCGTCAAATTAAGGAAAAAGCGATCAGACGACTTCGCCAAGATTCCAGATGCAAATTGCTGAAAAGCTATTTAGGATAAGCAGAGATAGTATAAAAAATGTGAATAATATGTAGAATTGTAAAATTAAATGCGATAAGGGTTGTTTATAAGCATTTTTTTTGCTAAAAATATTATTTACTTAAAATTTAATTTTATCTTTGCGTGATATTCGGTACTCATGAGAAAAAATATCTTATGAGTACTCGATTTTAAAATGAATAGAGCCGAAACGGAAAATATAAATTTATCATATTTTTCTAACAGTATCGAACATTTTAAAAAGGTAAATGTTATATATATCGAAACAAATAATGAAAACCCCGCTTATAGGGGTTTGTAGACAAAAATAATTATCGAGTTAGTGAAATTAAGAATTTAATTGTTTAAATTTAAATTTTAAATTTATGAAAAAGTTTGGTTTACTTTTAATCTCTGCTCTTGTAGCATTCGGAATAAGTGCTCAAGAAGCCCAGAATGTTTCTAACGGTACTGTTTACCTGAAGAATAAGGCTAGTGACAACTGGTTTATGGGATTGTCAGGTGGTATTAACACCTACAATATGAAAGATTTTGACAATTTTGGCGATCGAATCGGATGGATTGGTCAGCTTACATTCGGAAGATGGAATACGCCGATTTGGGGTTTCCGTTTTGGTATCGACGGGGGAGAACCTGTAATTAATTACGAAAACGACACAAAAATGAAATGGATTGGCGGTCATGCCGAGATCATGTACAACATGACCAATGCCATTATGGGTTACAAACCGGATAGAGTTTATAGTTTCGTACCTTATTTGGGAATGGGGTACATGTATGGTATGAAAGATTGGTTCGAAAAGCCAAATCCTGATAATGATCTCTTCAAAGGTCAGGATCAGTCGTTTACTTTCAATGCCGGTATTATCAACAATTTTCGTGTAGGCAAGAACGTAAATCTTTTCCTTGAAATCGGATACCGATTAATGAATGAATCTTTCGATTTCGGTGCTACTCCTTCGGGAGATTGGGAATATGATGCGATGTGGACAGCATTGGCAGGCGTTCAATTCGGTCTTGGTGGAAAGCAAGATTTCACACCTGCTGAACTGATGGACTATAGCCTCATCAACGATTTGAACAGTCAAATCAATAGATTGCGTTCTGAAAATGAAGAACTCAGCAAACGTCCTGCATCTTGTCCGGAATGTCCGGAATGTCCGGAAGTTCAACCGCAAGCAACCGTTTATGTGCCTAACGTAGTATACTTCCGTATCGATTCTTACAAGATTGACAGAGCTCAGCAAGTAAGCATCTATAATACGGCTGAATATTTGAAACAAAATCCGGATGCTAAGGTTAAGATTGTTGGTTATGCCGATAAATTGACCGGTTATCCCGAATATAACTGGAAACTGTCCGAAAAACGTGCCAAAGCGGTAGCCGATGCATTAATTAAAGAGTACGGAATTGATAGCAGTCGCGTTAGCGTTGACTGGAAGGGTGATACTGAACAACCTTATCCGCAGAACGACTGGAACCGTGTAGCTATCTTTTTCACTGAATAAGCGTTGATTTGAACGAAGGGGGAAATTTCCCTGAATAATATGAAAGCCGCCATATTTTCAATATGACGGCTTTTTTAATGTCTAAGCCATGGCTGGGGATCGAGCTTGTTCGTCTTTTGCCAGAGTTGAAAGTGCATAGTGGAAATGCCTGTGTCGGGATCGGTATAGATCTTTCCTAATGCCTGGCCCGTTTTCACTTTATCTCCCTGTTTTACGTAGGGATCAATGATGTTGGCATAGAATGTATAGTAGTCTCCGTGACGAACAATCATACAGGTGTTTGATCCGGGGAATGAGAATACTTTTGAGACTTCCCCTTCAAATACCGAACGAATAACGGCGCCTTCTTGTGCTTGAATATCGATTCCGTTACTATTGATAGATACATTCCATTCGCTGCTTCGGTTAATACCGAAGTTCGATACAATGGTCGATATGCCGGTTACCGGCATAGGTAATTTTCCTTTGTTGGCTGCAAAATTTTTAGAGAGATTAAACGTTTCGGCCGAAGCAACGTATACCTCCTCGGTATGGGGTTTTGGATTTGTTGATTTTAGCTCTTCTTGTCTATCCTGCAATGTGGGTTTTCCTTCTTCGCTTTTGGACTTGTTGTTTTTTGCTATTTGTTCCGGTTTTTTACGCCTTTCTTCGGCTTTTTTTGCTTCGAGAGCCCGCTGCTTTTCGGCTTCTTCGGCACGTCGGCGAGCTTCGGCTTCCCTTTCCTGACGAGCCACTTCTTCAGCGATTAATTGTTCGATTCGGGCATTCAATTTAGCCGCTTGTTGACGTTTAGTTTGAAGAGTTTTTTGTAATTCCTGCTGTTTGCCTTTCGCTTCAGCCATTTCTGTTTGACGTACTTTTTCTTCGTTAACCAGTTTATTTTGTTCATTTTGCAGTGCAAGCAATGCCTTTTGTTTATCGGCTTGAGCTTTCGCAAGTTCGCTTTTTTTCTCTGCCAGTTCTGTTTGTTTCTTTTTGATTTCTTCCGCCTGTTTTTTTTGCCATTTAGAATAATCCTTCAGGTATTGCATCCTGCGCAGGGATTCTCCCCACGTTTTTCCGGAAAGTATAAAAATTAATTTGTTTTCCGACCGTTGGTTATTCAACATTCCTTTAATTGCTTTAGCGTAGTTCTTTTGCTTTTTCTCTAATTCTTCCTTGAGTTTTGCAATTTCCTTTTCCAATTGTTGTTGTTCTTTCTCAAGAGCCATAATTTCGTTTTGATATACCGTAATAAGTTCTCTTCTCGTTTTGAGTCGTTTATTGATAAGATTGATCCGCTGGAGAAGGGTGGTGGTTTGTTTTTTGACGTCGAGAAAAAGCTTGTTTGTGTTTTGAATTTCTTCCTGCAACAACTCACGTTGTTTTTGCAGTGTTTCGATTTGTTTAGTTTGAGAGAATAAAGAAAGGGTGTAAAGAAACAGGAACGATATGATAATGAATTTTTTCATGAATTGTCTGCCGTAATGATTTTTTCAATGTCGGAAAAATTAACTTGCGTATAACTATTGGGTATGGTAATCGATAATTCCAAAGGTTCGTCAAGTACTATGTTGGAATAGTTGATTTCGATATCTAATTTGCGTTTCGGAGAGCTTACTTCAATTTTCATATTATGAGGGAAAATTTGCGATCCAACTCGTGCAAAATCACTATAGCTCCATTGCAGCGAATAATTATTTACAGGATTGAGCAAATGACAAAATGTGATTCGATCATCGGCATTCACGGAGAAGAAATACTCGATATTCGCCTCTTCATTTATTGATTGAAGATAATAATTGGTTGAAGTTTTTTTATACGCAAATTTGGTATAATCGGTTGGTGAAGAAACGTTGTCTGTTTCCAGAAAAATCCGGTTTGTCAACAATGATTGTAAGGTATGATAATTGAACCCTACTAAAAAGTGGTTCCCAATTTCATTTAGTGATTCTTTTACATAACGCTTGTTCATTCGATCGAGAATAATTAGGGTATCGTTATCCATATAAAAACGAAATACTTCTATGCCAAAAAGCGGTTGGACAGATAGTTGAAGCATTTGATCGTTTATGATTTTCAAATTTGCTTTTGAAGCCAAGGTGCGTTTTCCGTTACTTAAAGAAATGTTCAAGTTTGATGAAAAAGTAGAAAAAACCAACTGTTTGGACAATATATCCGAAAAGAGTTCACTATCGGCTTTTTCTACAGTATGCAAGGTAGGCTGTATGATTTCCTTTTTGGGTTTGCACGAATTTACACCCAAAAGAATTAGGCTTGATAAAAAAATAAGGTAATAATTGATCGCTCTCATTTTTTGAATGTTAGCATTCATCTTGCTTCGATATATTTTCCGGTTCGAATCTTTTCGTCAAGTGTTTTGGAATCGCTCCCTAATTCTTTGGCTTTTTTCCATTGTTCCAGCGCTTTTTCGGGTTCTCCCGTCACATACAGTACATCGCCATAGTGTTCAAAGATTTCGGCGGAAGGCTCTTCTTCACTGTATTTAACAGCATTTTCTATGTAAATCTTAGCCGTAGTATAGGCACCCTGTTTAAAGAGAACCCAACCGTATGTGTCCAAGTAAGTTGGATTTGTGGGCTCCGTTTTCACCGTTATGCTGCTCATTTGTTCGGCTTTATCCAGATCTTTTCCTTCTAAGGACAAATAATAACTGTAATTGTTTAATACCGGCAGATTCTGAGGATTGAGTTTTAACGCTTTTTCGTAATTCTCAAACGCCGCTTCTTTGTTCCCGAGAAAATAATTCAAATCCCCTATTTGGCCATAAAAATCCGATTTAAGTAATGGATTTTCAATTTTTGCCGACTTCAGTCCTTCTTCAAACACTTCAAGTGCTTCTTTATATTTTTTCTGTTGGTATTTTGCACCTCCTAAGTAAAAGTAAAACTGAGGAGCTTCGGGAATATATTTTATAGCTTCTGTGGTGATTTCGATTACTCTATCGATGCTGTCGGGTAAGACAATGCGTAGCATTTGTTCGTATCCAACCGGATCACTAGGATTGGCTTTTGTATATATTTCAAATTGCTTCATCGCTTCTTCTTTCTTCTCTTGGAGCAACAATACGTTCCCATAAATAAGGTTTAAACGCGTATTATGCGGATACTGATCGAACAATGTTTCGAAAAGTGAGTTTACCAATTGCATATCGCGTTTGTTTTGCCGAAGGATATCAATATAGCGGGTAAGTAATTGCACTTTGGTATCCACATCTATTTCAGTACCCATAATGGCTTTCCGTAGTTCTTCTTCGGCAGCTCCTTCATTCCCCGTTTTTTCATAATAATTGACCATAGAAAGTATCAGATTGGGATAATCGGGGTCAATTGCTTTTGCGCGATTGTAATAATATATGGCTTTATCCGGTTGGTTGTCCTGTAGATATAGATCCCCTAAAAGAACAATATATCGGGGATCCTCCGGATTTTGAGCGATGATATTTTCAATTTCCGTGAAAGCTTTTTCTTTTTGATTGAGCATGGAATACAGCTGAAATTTAGTGAGGGCTGTAGTTTCCGAAACCCCTGAAATTTTTTCCAATTCGTTGAGTACCTCTATGGCTTTTTGCAGTTCACCACTGTCGCTATATGCCTGCGAGAGCTGCATATAGAGCTCCAATTTGGAAGGGTATTCTTTCAGCAAAAACCGATAAATAGCTATAGCATCCTGATTATTACCCGATTCTTTGCTCAATCCGGCAAGCATCATGTTATAGTAATAATTTTTCGGATCGTATTTCACGGCTTTCTTCAAAAAATCCAATGCTTTGCTCTTTTCCTCGAGCACATTATAAAAAGTACCTAATTCTGTCAGTACATTGGCATTGGTTGAATCGATGGAATAGCAATGCTGTAAATAGTCAAATGCCTCATCATATTTGCCTTGTACTTTGGAATTGATCCCTTCATAAAAATAATAATCGAATTTTCTTTGCTCTTTTTCGTTCAATGGTATTCCTTTTCTTTCTTTGGTAGTTTGTGTGGATTGCGCATTTGCAAAAAAAGTACAAAAAAGAAAAAAAGCAAGGGTAAAACTGGTTAAGAAGAATAATTTTCTATGATGCATTATGTATACGATATTGTGTTAATTTTTTCCTGTATGACCAAATCCTCCTGATCCTCGATCGGTTTCTTCCAATCTGACAACTTCTTGCCATTCAACACGTGAGTGTTCAGTGATGACCATTTGGCAAATTCGGTCTCCATCGTTAATCGTGAATTCTTCATCGGATAAATTAATGAGGATTGCACAAATTTCCCCCCGGTAATCGGCATCGATAGTCCCCGGTGAATTAACGACAGAAATGCCATGTTTAATGGCCAAGCCGCTTCTTGGACGAATTTGTGCCTCATACCCTTCCGGCAATTGGATGAATAACCCCGTCGGCACCAGCACTCGTTGGAGAGGTTTTAAGATAATGGGTTTATCGATATTGGCACGTAGATCCATTCCTGCCGAATGAAGGGTGGCATATTCCGGTAAAGGATGTTTGGATCGATTGACAATTTTGACCTGCATTTTTTGATATTTCGCTAACAGTGAAAAGACAAGATTTTTTATTATGCGAATTTAGGTATTTCTACTCACATAATTATCAATTTGATGAAATTTAAGGAAGTTCATTTTCTCTCGCTTCTTTTATGACACTTATTTTTTCATGAAAATATAAAAATGCTTATCTTTGTGAGAGATGAACGATCAAGACGATATATTAGGCAGATTGCGTCAGACATTGAATGAGCAAGGGATTGATTCTTTTCATATTCTGGAGGATCTTGTTCCTATTGAGGAACAGATGGAGTATTTTCGTTTTTTCGAAAAATTGAGAAGAGAGAATGCCCCTTTTGTTTGTGACGAGGAAATTGCGATACTTTTTTCGCCTGATGCCTCCATCGAAAGAAAAAAAAGAAGTCTTTCGTTATTGGCATCCATTCCCGATGTTACGGCATACCGAGCCATTGAAACTTATCACAGCAGCCCGTTGGAACCCGAGCTGAAAAACTGGTCGGCAATGGCATTGGTGAGCAGTCGTATTGTTCTTAATTCCAATCTTTCCGGGAAGCAGCAGGTGTATATTTCTTCCGGTTTGGGCGGGCACGATAAAAAACTTCGTTTTTTTGCGCTGTTCACTACACAAAACAGGGAAAATTTCACTGAGCTACAGAAAGGGATTGTAGAAAGTGAATTTAGGTTTCAATTGGGACAAGCCAATGTCGATATTGAGAAATTCGAAATCAAAGATCATTATTTTATCATGTTGATGCTCGTTCCTTTTGATATCGATATAAAGTCAATTCTTCAGTCTGCGATAAACGAATGCAACCAATATGGGAATTTTCTCGATACCAAGTTCTTGTTTACTAATGTAAAAATACTTGATGACGAAGAGATTGTTAATTTGCTGAAGAAGAAAGATTAAGGAAGCCATTACATGTTGTCAGACCTTTCCTGCAGAAAACAATATTTTGTTTGTTTCGCACTACTTTTTTTATTTCTTTTTACTACTGTGAAGGCGCGAACTCCTTCATTTGTGCCTCCCGTTTATAATTACACCAGCAACACCTATAATGCCGACAATCAAAATTGGGCAATTGCGCAGGGCAAAGATGGTGTGATTTATATTGGGAATAACAACGGTTTGTTGACTTTTGATGGTGTTAACTGGAATTTATATCGTTTGCCGAATAATTTGGGAATCAAATCGATCTTTATCGATAAAAACCGCAATCCCGAAAGAATATATGTGGGGTCTTTTGAAGAGTTTGGTTTCTTTGAAAAAAATGCAGCCAATCGTCTTATTTATCATTCATTCAAACCCTTAGTAAAAAACTATCAATTTCATAATGATGAGGTTTGGACCATTCAACAATTAAACGATACCCTATTTTTTCAGACTTTTTCTTCTTATTTTGTTTACAACGAAAAGTGGCCTGAAATAAAATCTTTCAAACGTGTGCCGGCACCCTTATATTTTTTTTCGGTTAAGGGCTCATTGTATGCTCAATATATCAATGAAAATTTCTATCGATATAACGGCAATGATTTTGAACTTTTGTTTACCCGCGATCAACTAAAAAATGACGAGGTGGTATCGGTACAACCTTTTGGTAAGAATTTACTTCTTTTTACTTCGAAAAACGGGATATTGGAATATTCGATTTATTCGAATACGCTTTCTAAGTGGGAAACAGCTGTAGATGAAGAATTGAAGAGGGCAAGGATAAACAGGGTGGTATCGATAGCCGATTCAATTTATATTATCGGGACGTTAAGCGATGGAATTTTTGTTTTAGATACGAAAGGTCAATTAAATTACCATTTAAATCGAAACAACGGACTTAACAATAATACCGTTCTTGGCCTTTTTTGTGATAATGGAAACAATATATGGGTGGCATTAGATAACGGGATAGCCTATGTTCAGACAAAATCTCCTATCTCCTTTTTCGAACCCGTCGATATTCAGATCGGATTGGTTGAAGATATGCTCATCGATAATCATACCATTTATTTGGCTACCAACCAGGGAATTTATAAGTATTCCGAAACATTGGATAAAATAATTGCTTTACCCGGATTCGAAATTCAATCTTGGTTTATTCGGAAGTTTAATGACCAGATTATTATAGGAAATAATGAAGGAACTTCATTCCTAAAGGATGACACGAATATTCCTGTGATAAATTCGAGTGGCGGAGGAATGGACATAAAAGCAGTCAATCTGTATGGTCGCGACCTGTTGTTAGAGTCCACTTACTCCGATTTACAGGTGTTTAACCAAATTAACGGGCAGTGGGTATTTAGCCATAAACTCGATAATTTTTCTGATCTGATCAATCGTATTGAGGTTGATCATACCGGAAATGTTTGGGCTGGTCACATGTACAAAGGCGTCTATCGATTACGGATTGATGAGCAATTACAAAAAATTGTCGAAAAAGAATATTTTTCCACACTCGATTCCCTGCAAAATTATCCCAATCCCATTCGGGTAATGAAATTGCGTGGGAGAATTATATTTGCCGATGGGCATGCTTTTTATACGTATGATGATATTGCACAAAAAATCACTCTTTTTGATCAATTAAACCGAGATCTTCCGGATTTGTCCGATACACATCGGGTGGTTATGGTGAATGACAGTTTGTGTTGGTTTGTTAGAAACAATGAATATTCCCTTATTCGTTATAAAGACGGCCATTATAAGATACAGGAAAAGATTCCTTTCAGCATTCTGAATAATCCTCCGAATATGGGACGCGGCAATGTTTATGTAGATGACAACGGGATATCCTATTTTTGTTTGAACGGCGGTATAGGGAAATATGTTCCCGTGCAAAAAACAGATCAACAAATGTGGCCTCGTTTCGCTTTGTCTTGGATGTCCTGTTATAATCGCAAAAACAATCAAGTAACGTATTTGCCTCTTACTAAAAAGAATGCCATTTCTTATAAAGATAATAACCTAACCTTTCAATTTCAATATCCGGATTATTCGAGGAAACCCATTAAAATTGAGTACCTTCTTGAGAATTATGACTCGGAGTGGATGACGCTGCCTCCAGACTTGAGTGTAAATTATGCGAATCTTCCCTCCGGAAATTATATGTTGAAAGCAAGGGTGATAAACCAGGACGGTCGCGAGTTATCCCGGTATACGTTTCCTTTTCAAATAACAACTCCCTGGTATAAAACAGGTTGGGCTATCTTGTTTTATATCTTGACGTTTATGATGCTTACCTGGTGGATTATCAATCAGTATCTGAATACCGTTATACGACGCAAAAATAAAGTTTTTGCCCAACGAGAAAAAGAAAGGATTGCACAGTTGGAAAGGCAGGAGAAAGTCATAACCGCTTTGAAAAACGAACAGTTACAAGCCGATTTAACCCATAAAAGTAAAGAATTGGCCAATGCTACCATGCTCATCATTAACCATGAGGAATTTTTGGATAGTCTCAAAAAAGAGATTCAGCATAATATCCTTACGGGGAAAATTCAGCGAACACAGGGAAACGAATTGATTAAAATGATTGAAAGTAATTTTTCGGAGAAAGATGAATGGGCGGTTTTTCAGGAAAACTTTGATCTTATTCATGAAAATTTTTTCAGAAAACTTAAGGAAAGATATCCGTCACTTACTTCTTCCGACCTTAGATTATGTGCACTTCTTCGGCTAAATTATTCGTCTAAAGATATTGCAAAGATGTTGAATCTTTCCATTAGAGGTGTCGAAGCTGCCAGATATCGCTTAAGGAAAAAATTAGCCCTTGAAGAGGGGGACGACTTGGTTGCTTTTATGATCAATTTCAAATAAAACACTTCGTTTTCGAGTCAAGCTTTAACTTTTTCATAAATCTAATAATCAATGAATTATTCACTTTTGTGAGGTGAAATAGTATACTTCAAAAACATGTTATAAAACATATAGTATTTTCAACGAACCATAAATTTTGCTTTTAGGATGTGCAATCATTTTCTTTGTTTCGAAAAATTCAGTTAACAAGTAAATGATTGAACTTATGAAATTCAAATTTATTTTTATTCTTACATTACTTCTTGTTCCCATATGCTCTTTTGCTCAACAGCGTATAAGAGTTTCCGGAGTAGTGACAGAGAAGGCTACCGGTAATCCTGTTATCGGAGCTACCGTAATGGTTAAGGGAACAACCATTGGGACGGTTACTGATATGGATGGTAACTACACGTTAGAAAATGTTCCGGAGAATGCCACAATTGTATACAGTTATATTGGTATGCTCACCGTGGAAGAGCAAGTGAATGGGCGTTCTACGATAAATGTTGCTCTAGCGGAAGACGTTCAAGCATTGGAGGAAGTGGTGGTTATCGGGTATGGCACCAGTAAGTCGAAAGATTTAACAGCACCTATAGCAGTGGTAAAGTCAGAAGACATTATTAAACATGCTACAACTTCTCCGATGAGTTCCCTACAAGGAAAAGTTGCCGGCGTTTTGATAAATAACACCGGTCAACCCGGAGCGGGACCTGATGTCAAAATTCGTGGAATTGGGTCCTTCGCCGATACTCAGCCTTTGTATGTTGTTGATGGTATGTTTTATGACAACATTAACTTTTTAAACAATAGCGATATTGAAGATATTTCTATTCTGAAGGATGCTTCGGCTGCTTCCATTTATGGAGTTCGTGCGGCAAACGGCGTTGTTATCGTAACTACCAAAAAAGGTATGCTTAATTCTAAACCAACCATTACTTATGATGGGTATTATGGAATTCAAAAAGCTACCAATGTGCTCGAAATGGCAGATTCCAAACAATACGCTACGATGCAGTTGGAAAAGGGAAGCGAAACCGATAAAGCGATTTTACTAAAATCTATTGAGCTTTATGGGGGCGATAAAACCAATATTATACCTTCGGTTAGCACCAACTGGTATAATGAATTGTTGAGAACGGCACAAATGCAAAATCATGCCTTGGATATTACGGGAGGTTCGGATAAGGTGGCTTATTCTTTGGGATTGAATTATTTGTTTCAGGAAGGTATAATGGATGCAGTCAATGATTATGAGCGTTTTAATATTCGTGCCAAATCGGATTATTTTGTAGCTGATTGGTTAAAGGTTGGGGCTAATCTTATTTATAGCAATGCGAAGAAAAGAGACCCCAATAATTTTGCCTGGGAATCGGCTTTTATTGCTCCTCCCATATTTCCAGTTTATGATGAAAAAAATACGGCAGCATATCCGGAGAAATTTGCTGCACCTGCACAAGTAGGGTACTCGTCTTATTTCGGTAATCCTGTTGCTACGGCATATTATAATAATGCAAAAAGCAATACAAGTCAGTTTTTGCCTACTTTCTACGCAGAATTGTATCTTTTACCTCAAAACAGGTTAACGTTTAAAACTTCTTATAGTCAGGATATTTCTTTTGAAAACGGAAGAACATATACTCCGGAATTTCGTGTTGGAGGAGGTCAAGAAAACACAGTTTCACGCTTAAATAAATACAACAATAATGTAAGGAACTGGATTTTGGACAATACGTTAACTTATATGCAAAATTTTGGCAGTCATAATATTACCGCAATGTTGGGGCAATCTTCCCGAAGTGAAAATTATCGAAATCTGTGGGGTGAAGCAACAGGAGTGCCCGGCGATTATGAAGAATATCTTTATCTTTCTCAGGGAAATGCCGACGGCAGGAAAACAGGTGATGATGGTTATACTTACAGAGGACTTTCCTATTTTGGTCGTGTAACTTATAATTACGCAGGCAAGTATTATCTTTCTGCTACGATGAGGGCTGATGGAAGTTCCAAATATCAAGAAAAATGGGGATATTTTCCGTCTTTTGGTGTTTCGTGGAATGTAAGTGAAGAGGATTTCATGAAACAACAGAATTTCATCGATTATTTGAAACTTCGTGCAAGCTGGGGATTGTTGGGTAATGATAAAGTGCCGGCAAGTGATGGATTTGCTTCGGTAACACAAAATCTGGGAACTTCCGGAGTTTTCGGGAACGGCATTATTCCCGGATATACTAATCTTATTTATTTTAGTTGGTTGAAATGGGAAGTAATTAACGAAACTAACGTTGGTTTCGAAGCAAATATGCTCTCCAATCGTCTCCATCTTGAAGCTGATTATTATCATCGGATAACACGGAATGCTGTTATTGATGCACCTCTTCCCATGGGTGCCGGTTCATTGTTGGGAAATTACGGAAGAATCCTCAATTCAGGGATAGAATTGACATTAAATTGGCAAGATAAAATTAATAAAGACCTCACTTACTTTGTGGGAGGCAATATCACGACTATCAATAACAAGGTGAAGGATTTCAATGGTTTGCCTTATCTCTATGGGGGATCTGCCGAATTTAGGACGATTTCTAAAGTGGGAGGACCATTGAATGCTTATTATGGGCATAAAGTCGTGGGAGTTTATCAAAATCAAGAAGAGATTAATAATGATCCTATTGCTGTAGCAAACGGGTTGAATCCGGGCGATTTTAAATACCTAGATGTCAATGGGGATAAAAAGATCAACGACGAAGACAGATTGATTCTCGGTTCTTATATTCCTGATTTTAATTATGGATTAAATGCCGGGTTGACATATAAGAATTTTGATTTCTCTGTGGTTATGCAAGGCGTTTACGGAAACGAAATCGTTAACCAGAAGAGAGGACTCAGAAGATGGCAAGGAGATATTAATTATGATGCCGATATGGTGGTAAATAGATGGACTGGTGAAGGTTCTACAAACAAATATCCATCGGCTAAGGGAACGGTTAATCCATGGAATATTTCGAAATTCAATTCGTTTTTTATTGAAGACGGGTCCTATTTTCGTTTACAAAACATTCAGGCTGCCTACACTCTTCCAAGAAAAGAAAGGGGATCGTTTACTATGCCGACGATACGTATAAGTTTAACGGCTGAAAGGCCTTATACTTATTTTACTTCAAATGGCTTTACTCCTGAAGTTGGAGGGATAGGTTTTGATCGTCAGGTTTATCCTTTGGCAGCAACCTATACCATTGGATTACGAATTGTTTATTAATTTAAAAAACCGAATAACAATGAAAAAAAATATATCTATGAAAGGAGCATTCATCGTTGCGATAATTTCCCTTTCAATGCTGATTAGCAGCTGTTCCGATTTTTTGGACAAATTGCCGGAAAATACGGTTGCGCAAGAAGAAGTAGATTATACTAATCTGAACAATATGTATATGCCTGTTTCCGGTGTATATGCGGTTGCAGCCAACAAGTTTTCTTTTTGGGGCGCATATGGTTTAATAGCTATAAGAGGGGACGATGTAGATAAAGGTTCTGCACCGAATGATCAGATAGAATTTAATTATGCCAAACAGTTTCAATACGATAGGCTTACAAGTTTTTGGGCTTTAAATTCTACGTGGGAAGGGCTTTATAATGTGGTTACTACTGCAAATGCCGCTTTGGAATCGTTGGATAGGTACAAGGAAAACATTACGAGCAATGCCGATACGGAAAAATACAATCAATATACGGCTGAAGTTCGTTTCTTGCGGGCAATGGCTTTCTTCAGGATAACCCAATATTGGGGCGCAGCACCCATTTTGACAGACAATCAGGCTTTAGCTATTAATAAAAATTCGATTGAAGAAGTCCGTCAATTCATTCAAGATGAAATGGATTATTGTATCGCCAATCTTCCTGCCCTTCGGCCAAATGAAGTTCCCAATAAACCGGGTGCGGTTACGAAGTATACGGCATTGATGCTGAAAGCAAAAGTGGCACTTTTGGAGGGCGATTATACGACTGTGCTGACTGCAACTCAAGAAATTATCGATAGCAAGAAATTTAGTTTGTATCCCGATTTTTATCAACTGTTCAAGATACCGGGGAAATTGTCAAATGAATCGTTATATGAATTACAATTTACCGATTTCGGTACAGGAAGTGGGGATGCGGTAACTTCCGATGCATGGTTTGCTTTTCAAGGGCCAAGAAATGGCATCAGCCCGATACAGGGATGGGGATTTATGGTGCCAACGCAGAAAATACGTTCGTTTATGGCTGCAAGAAATGATTCTATTCGTGCAAAGACTACATTTCTTTATGCCGGTCGGCGAACTCCTTCCGGCGATACTATTCCTCCCGGAAATCCCGGGGAACCCGATTGTTATAACGGCAAGGCTTATACACCGGCAAATCAAATGACACCCGGAAGGAATGAATATGGCATGAATAACAATATTCGAGTATTTCGTTATGCAGATGTGCTTTTGATGAATGCCGAGGCAAAAGTTCGTGCCCAACAGAATGGAGATGAACCGTTCAATTTGGTGCGTACCAGAGCAAAATTGTCCCCGATTGCTAATGTAACATTGGATCAGATTTTAGACGAACGTCGTGCAGAGTTTGCAATGGAATGGGGTGAACGATTCTTCGATCTCGTTCGAACTGGGAAAGCACCCGAAGTTCTCTCCGGATTCAAAGTCGGGGAAAGCGAATATTATCCAATTCCGCAGAATCAGATTGATTTGAATCCGAATTTAAAATAATGGGTTGAAAGAGAGTCCTGCAAAAAAGAGGCAGGCTCTCTTTTTTTATTTCTTTTAATTTTATGCGATTTTTTTATTGTATACTGCTATCGAGTTTATTGTTTTTTCCTGTTTTTTCAAATGCATCGGAACAACCGTACGACTATATTTTTTTCGATAATAGTCCTATGGAAGGACGTTATTATTACTCTCAAGCTGATTATCAATCCCCTTCATGGATAAAAAATGCACAGGGTAAGCTTCTGGTAAACAAAAACGAATTTTATTCGCCGGGCAATTCGCTCGAATTTCAATATGTGTCGGCAGCTCACGGTATGTGGAGTGCCGAGGTACAATATCGTCCTGTGAGGGGGTATGATTTTTTCAAAAAACCGGCTCTGTTGTGTTTTCAGTTGAAAGCTGTTGATAGCATTTCTTCATCGGTGATGCCAAAAGTAGCTCTTCGTTATAAAGACAAGTCCTTGACTAATTTTGTTTCGTTGGAAAATTATATACCGCAAGCGAATTCAGGAAAATGGATTACCCTTTCCATTCCGTTGAAAGATTTTGGATGCGGCGATATAGATAATGAGTATGTTAAAGATTTTGCAGCGGTTGTTTTTCGACAGAACCAATCCGACAATCTCACTCATACGTTATATATTGACGATATTGAATTTTTACCGGAAATGAGTGTTTTTTTCCCTCCTTTAAAAATACCTGAGCTGAAAGGGATCAAAGCATTTGAGAAACATATAGATATCTGGTGGAAAGAGGAATATAACGAGGCCATAAAATACTTCCGCATTTATCGTTCTTTTGACGGACATAATTTCTTTCCCCTGGGGATTCAACGTCCCCAACTAACCCGATATACCGATTTTATGGGTGAAACTAACAAAAAAGCCTTTTATCGGATCTCGGCTGTTGATTATGCATTGAAAGAAACACCCTTGTCTCTGGTTTTATCTGCCGAGACAAGAAGAATGAGTGATGATGCTTTTTTGGACATGATTGAGGAAGCCCATTTCCGTTATTATTGGGATGGTTCCGAGCCAAACAGTGGAATGGCAAGAGAAAATATTCCCGGAAGAACGGATATGATTGCGACCGGTGCTTCGGGTTTTGGGATAATGGCTGTTTTGGTTGCCATCGAACGAGGTTTTATCTCCAGAGAAGAAGGTATTAAAAGATTCCTTACCATTACTTCTTTCTTGCAAAGAGCGGATAAGTACCATGGTGCTGTGTCTCATTTCATGAGTGGAAAAACAGGCAAAACCATTCCTTTTTTTGGACCAAAAGATAACGGTGGAGATCTTGTAGAAACGGCTTTTCTCACGCAGGGATTATTGGCTGCTCATCAGTTTTTTAATAGAAATTCGTATGAAGAAAAAACTATACGGGAACGAATCGATACGTTTTGGAGAAATATCGAATGGGATTGGTACAAACAGACCGAAGACAGTCCGTTTCTTTACTGGCACTGGTCGCCTGATCAGGGTTGGATTATCAATCACCCCCTCATTGGTTGGAACGAAACAATGATTGTCTATTTGCTGGCTATCCTGTCACCCACTCACCCTATTGATCCTGAAATGTATTATACCGGCTGGGCAAGTCAGAGCAAAAGAGCTCAAGAATATCGGAAGAATTGGGGAGGCACAGAAGATGGCTCCATGTATGTCAATGGGAAAACCTATTATGGATTGCCTTTGAAAGTGGGTGTATCCAACGGAGGTCCACTGTTTTTTATTCATTATTCTTATATGGGATTGAATCCCCACGCTTTTAGCGATAAATACACCAACTATTTTTTGAATAACAAAACCATTGCTGAAATTAATTATCGATATTGTGTCGAGAATCCGGGTAAATACATAGGTTATGGTGAAAATTGTTGGGGAATAACGGCAAGCGATTTCGCATGGGGATATCAGGCTAATGAGCCGGTCATTTCGAGGGATAACGGCACAATTGCTCCCACAGGGGCATTGGCTTCTTTCCCATATACCCCAAAACAATCGATGCTGGCGTTGAGAAACTATTACGATAATTATGGCTGTTTTTTATGGGGTGAATACGGTTTCAGAGATGCTTTTAATTTAACCGAAAATTGGTGTTCACCAATTTTCATGGGATTAAATCAGGCTCCCATTACTGTCATGATTGAGAATTATCGGACCCATTTTATTTGGGATTTATTCATGAGTCATCCCGATGTAAAGAGAGGATTGAGCAAAATTGATAATATCAACTATTAACAACAATATAAATGCATAAGGAATTTCTTTTCAATTTAATTCTTGTTTTATTACTTTTTCCCGGATTTTTTTTCGGTTCATGCAACGAAAAAACGGCAAAAGAAAACGTTTCTTCAAATGAAGTTGAACGACCTTTCGATTTCGCTTCTGACGATAAGTTTTTGGATTTTATCCAGCAAACCCATCTCAACTACATGTGGGATGGGGCAGAAAAAACTTCCGGTTTGGCATGTGAACGCATTCATATGGACGGCATTTATCCGGAGAACGATTCCGATGTGGTTACCATAGGTGGGAGCGGATTTGGCATTGCCGGGCTGATTGTAGGTGTTGAGCGTGGTTTTATTTCTCGTAAAGAGGTCGTTGCACGGTTGCAACAAATAGCCGATTACCTGGAAAAAGCAGACCGCTTTCACGGTGCATGGCCTCACTGGATATATGGTCCTACGGGAAAAGTAAAACCTTTTGGGACAAAAGATAACGGGGGTGATTTGGTGGAAACGGCTTTTCTGGCTGAAGGATTGCTTTGTGCACGCGAATATTTTAAAAACGGAAATGAAGAAGAAAAGCGGCTTGCACAAAAAATAGATGCTCTCTGGCGTCAAATTGAATGGGATTGGTATCTCAATGGTCAAGATGTTTTGTACTGGCATTGGAGTCCGGAATATCAATGGGAAATGAATTTCCCGATTCGTGGATATAACGAATGTCTGATAACCTACATTTTGGCTGCCTCTTCCCCTACGCATCCCATCCCCGCTTCGGCTTATCATAATGGATGGGCTCGCGGAGGAGAAATAAAAAGCGATGCGGTAGCTTATGGTTATCCTCTCATACTCAAACACAATGGAGCCGAAGAATACGGGGGTCCGTTGTTTTGGGCGCATTATTCCTATATCGGATTGAATCCGAAAGGTCTATCCGATAAATATGCCGATTATTGGGAAGTGAACCGCAATCAAGCAATGATCAACTATACCTACTGTGTTCAGAATCCGAAAGGATATAAAGGTTACGGCGATTCTTGCTGGGGATTAACGGCAAGTTATTCGATGGACGGATACTCGGCTCACATGCCGATGAAAAACGATAAGGGAGTGATTGCACCAACGGCGGCTTTGTCGAGTTTTCCATACACACCGGAGGAGTCGATGAGAGCACTCCGTCATTTCTACAACGAACTCGGTGACCGCATCTGGGGGAAGTACGGCTTTTATGATGCTTTCAGCATTCATTACAACTGGTATCCGCAGCGTTATCTTGCCATAGATCAACTAACCATTGCCCCAATGATTGAAAATTACCGCACGGGACTACTTTGGAAACTGTTCATGCAAGCTCCCGAAATTCAGGAGGGGTTAAAAAAACTCGGTTTCACTTCAAATCCATCGTAACTTCTATAAAATTCGAAAAATGAAAAAAATTACCCTTGTTTTTTTGTCGCTTATCGGTCTTTTCTTTTTATCCGGATGTAATCAAAACAGTAAAGATTCAGTGCCGATAAATTGGAAAAGTTTCAGTGGCGATAAACGCATCGAACAGCGTGTCGATTCGGTTCTCAAGCTCATGACATTGGAAGAAAAAATCGGTCAAATGACTCAATTTTCGGCAAATTGGTCGATTACGGGGCCGGTCATGTCAGACGATTTCAAACCCTATCTCTATGAGGGATTAATTGGAAGCGTTTTTAACGCCACATCGGTTGAAGGGATCAAAAGGATGCAGCAGATAGCGGTTGATTCTACACGGCTGGGAATCCCCATTCTTTTTGGGCTGGATGTGATTCATGGTTACAAAACCATCTTTCCCATCCCATTGGCTGAAGCTTGTTCTTGGGATTTAAACCTCATGAAACAAACAGCCCGCATTGCTGCTATTGAAGCTGCTTCAGACGGAATAAACTGGACTTTTGCTCCTATGGTCGACATTACCCGTGATCCCCGTTGGGGGCGCGTGATGGAGGGAGCCGGAGAGGACCCCTATTTGGGAAGTCGGATTGCCGAAGCCCGCGTAAAAGGATTTCAAGGAGACGACGGATGGAAATCCTTGTCGGATGTCACAACGTTTTTGGCTTGTGTCAAACATTTTGCTGCCTATGGGGCTTCCGAAGCGGGAAGGGATTATAATCCGGCCGAATTATCGGAACATACTCTTCGGAATGTGTATCTGGAACCTTATCGGGCTGCAATAGAGGCAGGCGCGGGTACGGTTATGGCTTCTTTCAATGAGGTAAACGGTGTTCCCGCAACGGAAAACCGATGGTTGCTGACCGATATTCTTCGCAAGGAATGGGGATTTACAGGTTTCGTGGTGAGCGATTATACGGGTATCAACGAGTTGGTTCTCCACGGTGTGGCCAAGGACGAAAAACAGGCCGCCGAATTGGCTGTAAATGCGGGTGTCGATATGGATATGACCGGTGCTACCTACATTAAATACCTGTCGCAACTGGTAAAGGAAGGCAAAGTAGCGGAAAAAACCATCGACAATGCGGCACGCCGTATCCTTGAAATGAAATTTCTGTTAGGCCTTTTTGATGATCCTTATCGATATCTCGATAAAAATCGGGCTAAAGAAAACATCGAAAAACCGGAATTTATCGTAACGGCACGAAAGGCTGCGGCGGCATCGGTCGTTCTGCTCAAAAACGACAACCATTTTCTTCCGATAAAAAAAGATTGCACTGTGCGCATTGCACTCATCGGACCCCTTATGAACGATTCTATCAATCTGAATGGCGAATGGGCAGGCTCGGGCGACCGCAATAAAAGCGTTTCGATTCTCAAAGGACTTACGGAAGCATACAAAGGCACAAACGTGAAATTAAATTATGCGAAAGGGTGCACCATTACCGAATCGAATTCCACGAGCATTGCACAAGCCGTTTCTGTTGCGCGCAATTCCGATGTTGTGCTGGTGGCTGTAGGCGAAGATTTCAACTGGTCGGGCGAAGCAGCTTGTCGCACCGACATCCGGCTGCCCGAAGCGCAACGTCAACTCTTGAAAGCATTAAAAGAAACGGGTAAGCCCATTGCTCTGATTGTATTGAGCGGACGTCCGCTCGATTTGTCGTGGGAAGACTCACAATTCGAAGCTATCCTCCAAGCCTGGTTTCCAGGAAGAGAAGGTGGTAACGGAATTGCCGACGTCATCGCCGGTGAATACAATCCGTCGGGACGTCTGGTCATGTCTTTCCCGCGCAATGTCGGACAAATTCCCATTTACTATAATCACAAAAATACCGGTCGCCCGGTCGATCCGGCTAATCCCGATGTGGATTACAAATCGCGCTATCTGGATGTGGCAACCACTCCGCTTTATCCTTTCGGTTATGGATTGAGTTACACGACGTATACCATTAGCGATGTTAAGATGGATAAATCGACCATGAAGTCGAAAAACGACAAAATCACGGTTTCGGCAACTGTCGAAAATACCGGTTCGATGGATGGCGAAATGGTAGTGCAGCTCTATGTACGCGATCTGGTAGGAAGCGTTACGCGACCGGTGAAGGAATTGAAAGGATTTCAGAAAGTGGCATTGAAAGCCGGAGAAAACAAACA